>SDBT01006357.1_pt1 | contig 19614 bp, 16 predicted proteins | sample 2277101 | NCBI WGS metagenome assembly SDBT01 (sample SAMN10404973, study PRJNA504765) | marine sediment metagenome | isolation source: marine sediment core GS10_PC15, 103 cmbsf | place: Arctic Ocean: Southern Knipovich Ridge | collected 2010 | reverse complement strand
TGTCAATTCAACGATGTACTTTTTTGCAGGCATCTCAGCCTCCTTGCCGTTAAAGGTTTCTATCAAACCTATCGGCAAAAAGACCCATCCATCATTATCCCTGGTACAGAGTACTAGAGCAGTTTAAGCTTAATCTGTCGCATTTATGCTGACTGCGGCATCATCTGGCTTTGTCCGTTTCCATCGCCATAGTGATACTATGGCTGCTTCAACGTCCGCGCCAGACTCGTCCTCGTTTGCGCCTGAATACGACATATCAAACTTAAAATACTCTAATTCCCTATCCCCTCTGCCGTGCGCAATTCCATCTGCTGGGCCCGCTCGATCAATTCATTATCACTGGTCTTGACGAACGGCTGCATTTCGAAATGAAGGTACCTGCGGTCGTGATAGGTCCAGGGCGCGATAGCGCTTAACAGGTCAAGAGGCGGGATCTCATAGATCGGCATTGTAATATTGGCATGGGTCTTAAGCGTCTGGTAGCCGTCCAGGCGAAGAATAATGTCGTAATCACCGTACCATGTAAACGGGATTCTCACCGGTGTTCTGCCGACTTCGACGTCGGAGATTAACACCCTCGCACCGGGCGGGTCGGAAGTAATCGACATCTCACGTTCGACGCATCCGGCAGCGGCGGTTGCAACGATCATTGTAAGGGCCGTAAGAGTAGTTCTCATGCGAGCAACTATTACTCATGCTCGTCTCAGCTGGCAAGAGTAAAATCTTATCTCCGCCTGCGGAACAGTATCGCTCCAGCCCCGAAAGCTAGCAGTAAGGCGGTGGTCGGCTCGGGTATATCTCCTCCAGTCCCGTCATAACCGAAGTTGGTCGCCAGAATTGTCAGGTCAGCCAAACTTATCACCCGATCGCCGTTAAGGTCGCCCTGGGCCCAATTCCCGCCGCCAGGCAGGTTGTAATTAGTTGCCAGGATCGTCAAGTCAGCCAAACTTACCTTCCGGTCGGCGTTGATATCTCCTGCTATGAGCGCATCCAGGAAGCCGTTAGCAATAAGTTCAACAATGCTGGTGAATTCGAGTGTCCCACCTGCATCGCCGCGAATTCTTATCGCATCTCCAACAGTCGGGACAAAACTCAAAGATATTTCCTGAAAAAATTCCATCGCCTCCAGAGGATCGGACATATGAAGGTTAGCCACCTCCGTGAACACGCCGTCATCGCCAACTTCGACGATCAGATTCAGGAAATAACCGCCGCGAGGTTCTTGGACGCTTGGATCGCCGTTGATATTGGACCAGCTAATATCGCCCTCATAGAAAACCAATTCGGTGAACGTAACATCTCGATCAAAGTTAAGCTGGTAGAAATCACCACCTGCCGGCTGGGCAACAGTACCATCTTCCGACCAGTATGGCAGATGCCCGTTATAGCTGATGTCGGTTATCCCATCTATTATCGCATCCAGGTTCCGGTGGTCATTAGTGGGGTCTTTATATTCCACCGCAGCGGTTGGAGTAACAGTTCCTCCATTTGCAATCACACGCCCTACCAGGCCTCCCGGGCCCGTCGGATCGGGCTTTTCAACAAGCGGTCCGATTGTATCATCGTCCGGAAGGTGATAGATCCTGGAAGAACCCTCGCCGGTGATCGAGCCACCCGATGCGATGATCTGGGCCTCTGCTACAGACTGCCAGGTCAGGGCGATCCCGGTAATTGTACTCGGACCTGATACGCCCACCAGGCCGTCGCCAACGTCGTAATTATCCGTCGTTGCCATTACGTCAGCCGGCAATTGCGAATAACCCTTGACCATGCCGAGCAGGCCCGCTGCCGTCGCTGAATTGCAGTCGGTATCCCAACCAGCCAGGACAGCAATCTCGACAGTGTCTTTGAAATCCCCCTGGCCGTACAGCAAAGCCAAGGTCGTCGCACCGGTGTTGACAGTTGATTCGATCCAATTCCGATAGCGGTTGTTGCTGGCCGGGTTGTTAGAGCCGTAACGATCGTAAAGCAACTCCTGCGTTGCCCGCCAGTCGAGTGTTTCGTCGGCTGCGTCGGCTGCATACCAATCCAAAACGTCCTGAATTACTTCACGCGTGCGAGATGTATTTGGAACCACCTCCAACCCTTTATTTATCAGGGTTTGGACATCGCTGTCAATCGCTGCCGCCGAGTACATTGCCGCGTAGTACTGGGCTGCATGAAGTGAATAGCCACTATTGGATACCGAGCCGAATCGCCCAGCCAGATCCGCCGCACGTTGACGCATTCCAGGGGCAGCCGAGCCAAGAGTCTCGGTCGTTATCTGAGAATCAATCGCATACCAGTGCATGTTGGACTGCATCGAGCCGGTTTCAGGTGGAGCATAGCCATCGTCAATAAGAATACCCGCCTGCCTGTTGGCGATATAAAACTTGTAAGTACTAACGTGATCCGACCAAGCCTGGCCTATTGAAGCGTAACTCGGGTCAGAATCCCCCGCCAGCATAGTCATGTACAGGTATTCCAGGTTGGTATCGTCGTCGCCTACCCATTGAGTACTTTGCAGAAACGAAGCCCAGCCGATATCGTAATCCCAGCCGCCACGTTTGACCGCCCCTTCGCGCAGTTTCTGGGTACCGCCATTGTCAAAGTATCCTCTTGCGGCATAGTTGCCTGCAATCTCCCCCAGCCACATACCTTGAAGCTTATCCAGATAAACATCAGCCGATATCTGGCGATCCGCCATTGCCGAAGCGGCGCAGCAAAAAACCACCATAAAGATTATGGTCAACGACCTGTGAATAGATATCTTACGGAGCATCTTCCCTCCGAAGACAAAGACAATGCTAAACCTGCCAACGGACCCTTTATCATACCATAAAATAAGGGTTTAATCAATCTGAAAGCCCTTCGGACAGCCATATCGGCAAATCTCATCCTTGTCAAATACGCCCGGTGCGCATAAAGTATTGTAAATGGGGCGCATCTATGACATCGCGGTGCTGGGCAGTAATTGTGCGGGCCTGGCCGCGGGATACCAACTCGCAAGAAAAGGTCTGGACGTGGTCATTGTAGAGACTCCCGGACGAAGCTGCGAGTGCCCCTTAAGTGACTGGATACCCGCGGAGTTATTCGATTCCCATGCAGCATTGAAGAACCTAGCCTCCGCCTGCCAGGGGGAACCATTCAAACATATCTGCTACCACAACACCGAATTGGACAAGCAGGTTTGCGACAGATCTCGAGGCAGGGTAGGTTATTTCCTTTCAAATGCAAAACTTCGTGACGCCCTGACAAACTCTGCACGAATGGCGGGCGCTTCGTTTCGAGCTACTAATACCCTTCCGGTAATCGAACTGGGTGACCAGGAAGTTCGCCTTTCGGGCCCGATCAATATATCGGCTCGAACGGCAATTCTCACCCAGGGAGACCCCGGCTGGGTCGCCGGAGACCTTGCACTACCTTTGCGAACCATTCCCCGGACTCAAATAGTAGCTGCCGGGCTTGATATACCAGTGAGGTCACCAGATTCCCTTTCCAAAATCAGCGGGAAATTAAACATTGTTGAGATGAAAGAGCACAGCGAGTTGGGTATGTTTTTTGCCTATAACTCGATTGTACATTTGAGGGTTATTTCGACCTCATCAGCCTCTGGGACAAGAGCAGCTGAACTATCTGCCCTGGCAATCAAAATGCAACACGCGGGCCTGCTTTGCGATGATCTACAGCTTGAAATGGCAGTAGGTGCTGTTTGGCAGCCCCCGTCGGGGCTTGCCCTTGAATTGGAAACCCACGTCATCAAGCGGTGTTTGCTGGCTGGCGAGGCAGGAGGCTTTTGTGACAGTGTTACCGGACAGGTCCTGGCCCCATCGGTCCACTCAGCCCTCCTTGCCGCCGATGTGGTGATATCGGCCCTTAAGCAGGACGATGTTCAACAGGCCTTGGGGAGTTTCCAAGGGGCCTGGCAGGAGGAACTAGCTTCGGGCCTCCGCCCGCCAAGTACTCCTCCGCAACTGCTTTTGCCCCTGTTGTTTGTAAATGATCGGATAGCAGCCAGATTCAGCCGGACCCTGCTGTGCGGCGAACAATTCTAGCGAAAAAAAACCACCTTTTTTAGCTGTTTCGCCGGTAAGCTCAACTTCGCCGTTACCCAATCATTGAATAATCGGCCGGTAATTAGTATACTTACCGCACAGACTTAGCTCCTTCGAAACTTTGATGCGCGTTGGAGATGGGGCTGCTGACTGAATAAGATGGGGTCGTCTTGCCAAGACATCTACCCAGGCGTTTACGTAGCCGATCGAAAGTAGCCGATAGAGTTTAATAGATTCGTTACAATAGAAGACGTTAATCGAATTTGCAAAGCCAAGTGCTTAGCCCGGCCGTTTATGTAGCCGATCGAGTTTTTTAACAGGTTCGTTACAATGAAGACGTTAATCGAGTTTGCAAAGCCAAGTGCTTAGCCCGGCCGTTTATGTAGCCGATCGAGTTAAATAGGTTCGTTACAATGAAGACGTTAATCGAGTTTGCAAAGCCAAGTGCTTAGCCCGGCCGTTTATGTAGCCGATCGAGTTAAATAGGTTCGTTACAATGAAGACGTTAATCGAGTTTGCAAAACTTTCAGGTAGCGGAAACGACTTTATCTGTATCGACAACCGCGACGGTCGATACGATGAACTACTGGAATCCGAAGCCTCAATAGGCCATTTCGCTCGAACGCTCTGCCGTCGTGGCCTAGCCATCGGAGCCGACGGCGTAATCTTCGCCTGCAAACCCGAAATCGAAGGTGTTGCCGACCTTGCTGCACGTTTCTTCGAAGCCGACGGCTCTGAAACCGAGCTATGCGGCAATGGCACAGCCTGCTTCGTCCACTGGTCAACGCTGAACGAGTGGGCCCAGCCAGGCAAGGACCTGAAAATACTCACCCCCGCCGGTGTTGTCAGGGGCAAGAACGGCTCGGAAGAAAACGTCACAGTCTGTATCCCTGATCCTTACGACATTGAACGGGAGATCGATCTGGTCGTCGAAGACAGGCGATGGAAGTGCGATCTTGCTACTGTCGGAACGCCCCACCTTGTAGTTCCCGTCGAAGACATTGATCAAGTGGACGTCAGCCACTGGGGCTATCTGCTGCGGCATCACGAACGATTCGCACCAAGGGGCGTTAACGTGAATTTCGTTGAGACCCTGGCTGAAGGTGAAATCGCCATTCGGACATTCGAATTCGGCGTCGAGGGCGAGACGCTAGCCTGCGGAACCGGCTCGTCAGCTGCAGCTATCCTGACCGCGACGCGCGAGCAGTGGAGTTGCGATTATCTCACAGGCCGAAAGGACGTACAGGTCCATGTGCGTAGCGGGGATATGCTCAAAATAAACTTTTTCCAGGCCGATGACGGGGCAATAATCGATGTCTGCCTCGAGACCATCGTTAGGTTTGCCTTCATAGGCCTGCTCGAAGCGGTCCTGGCCCAAGAAGCTGTCAGCCCGCCGATAGCCTAAGTCCTCGTGCCAGCCAGAGCGAGTTGAAAGCTTCTATGTTCAGCATCGACCAGAACTGTCACAGCCTCTGGGACGTCCTTCCCAAAATCCAATGCCTCACAAGGCGCGGGATCGAAGTAACACACTTCATCGAAGATATCGATGTCGCTTTCACAGCCGTCGGAGCAGGACAGGACCAGAGCCAACTGCAACTGGCCCGCGAACGATATTACCGTTCAGGCGGGGCTGACTGGGGGGCTGCACTTTTCTATAGTGAATTCCTCGGACGCCTGCCGACCGACATCCGCCGGTGGGAAAAATACACTCATCTGAAGACCAAAGCCCTCGCCAGCCAACTAGGCCGAAGCGTAGACGATCTTTTCGACGAATACTCGCCATCGGACAACTGGCAGTTGATAGGGCCAAGCTACGTCGGCGACCGGGACCACCATCGGCTAATCGGCGATCTTTCGATGGGGGAGACTGCCGAGTATGTCTGGGAAGTTTTTGATAAAGCGAAAGCTGATATGTTCGCGGCGTTCCCTGATTCTACCTCACAAAAACGACTTACCGAATGGTTCTCTCGCGAGCTGGCTGCCGTCGGCAAATTACTGGATGCAAACAGTTCCGCCGGGCTGGCTGGGCTGTATCGCAACTGGCTTGGTGAGTATCTGGGGGATTCAGTGAAGCTGGACCTGACATCCAACTTCTTCGCCGTCGGCGCCGATGCCGGCCGCACTGCCATACTGGAACTTTTCCTTAACCAATACGATCTGGCGACAAAACTGTACAACGAGGCGATCGCAGAGACCGGAGTTGAACTTCGCCCGCTAAAAACCGACCAGGGGGAGTTGCCGTTTTTCGCCACCATGACTTATCAAGGCCACAAGGTAAGAACGCATTGTTACTTACAGGACGGCCAACTCCGAATCGCAGACTTGGCCTTTCCCATAACCGATGGCAGGCTGCCGATTGCCGAACTCCAGCGAGCAGGGATTCAATGCATCGCCGGCAAGGCGATACTGCTGGTTATCCAGATCCGCCTCGACCAATCAGGGCGAGCCCTGGCTCTGCCGCACAACGGATCTCTGTATATCTCAGCGTCGCATGCACTTGCCAAAAAACTAAGCCAACAGAACCTGCTACCCGGCAAACTCCAGCCGATATGCAGAGTGAAATTCAACCTGCTCGATAGACTCTCTCAAACTAAAACGACAATCCGCCTGCCTGACTACCTGGCCAGGGCTATGGGTAAAGCTGAGATACCGGCATCTACGCTCGGCGAGAACTGGCGAGCAATTTCCGCAGAAGCTGCATCCCGGCTGGAGAAAATGACAGATTCCACACATCTGCAGGCTTGGCAGGCAGAGAAATTCAAAAAAACATCGAAAGAAATCGAAACTCTCGACAGCCGGCGGAGAACACTCGCAAAAGCAGACACAAAGACGCAAGAAATAAGAAAGATTTCGCATAAAATTCGAGCGATGAATCGCGATATTCTCGCAGGCACTGTCGAGATGATCGCCGACGATTGGCACCTGAGCCAGATCGGATATTGGGACTCGCGCGGGGCGCTTCTACCATGGTCGATAGCATTGGGTGGCGAGGAATTTTACGATGATCTGCTCGCCCGGGCTGAACTTGTTTTCGAGCCTTAATAATGAGTCGCAAGAAAATACAAAAGCACTACCTGCCGCGCCTAGCCCGCCACAGCGAGAGTTTCAAGATACTCGACTGGGCAAACGCAACCAGCCAGGTTATACGATTCGAAATTCTCGCCGAGCATGTCGAACTGGCGGGCCGATCACTTCTGGACGTCGGCTGTGGGGTGGGCGACCTGTACGGTTTCCTTACTGAGCGGTCAATTGAGGCCGACTATATGGGGGTAGATATACTTGAAAAGATGATCGCCGAAGCCAAACATCGCCACCCAACCGGCACGTTTGAATGTGCGGATATTTTTTCAGGCCCAGCCCCTGCCGGTGCGCCATTCGACGTTGTCTTTTGTTCGGGCACTTTCAACCTGAACATTGGTAACAATCACGAGTTCCTCCCGAGAGCGATTGCTCGGTTGTTGGAATTAACGCAGGAGACCTTGGCCTTCAATCTGCTGCACGACCGCATGCCGGCAAAGGAAAAAGGCTACGCATACTATAACCCCCAGCGAATTGTCGATCTGCTCCAGCCGAAGGTATCGCAGATCCGCCTACTGGACGATTACCTGCCGAACGATTTCACGATAATCTGCAAGAAGTAGAAACGCTCTTATGGCCTAGGGATTCCTGCCCATCCCCGCCAGGCCCATAAGCTTGGCCCAGTCGGCCTGGGCGATGGCGAATTCGGTATCAGATCCCAGTGTAGCATTTTCGACTGAATTGCCCGGCTCATCCGGGATCATTGCAAGAATCTCTACCCCGCCTCGCTGAGCTATCTGGGTCGGGTTGGTCATCATGGATTCATCTGGCGAGACGGCGTCTATCCGATTGATAACCACCCCCGCAACTTCCAGCCCGGCAGATCGGGCGGCGTGGATGGTAAGCAGAGTATGATTAATGGTTCCCAGCCCGGCCGAGGCAACGATCACAAGGGGCAGGCCCATCATGCGGGCCAGGTGGATCACCCAGAAATCATCGGTAAGCGGACAGAGCAATCCGCCCACGCCTTCTACTAAAATCGCATCTCCGCGCTGACCTGCGTGTGCATAACCATCGAAGATCGCCTGCAAGTCGACCGCCCTTCCCTCGATCTCGGCTGCGAGGTTGGGTGCGACGGGCGATGCGTACCTGACGGGCGTAATCTCAGCCAGCGTCAGTTTGGAATCGGCGCAGGCTGCCAGGAATTGCCCATCTTCACTTACAAGATCGCCCCTTTGCCTCTTACAGCCGCTGGCAATGGGCTTATAGACCTCAACTGACCTGCCTGATTTGCGAAGGCACCGGGCAATGGCACCGGTAACGAGGGTCTTGCCGATCTCGGTATCCGTACCGGTTATGAACAGGCCCTTGTACCGCGGCAACTCACCCATCGCATCGATATCAAAATTAAATATTTTTTTCATAGAAGCATTCGCAAATTTTAGCGACCTTCGTAACCAGCACTGAAAGTACGCTTAACGGCCATCGAAGTACTCACATATTGCAGCGACGGTCGCATCCAGCATTCGCTCAAGTGTAGCGGTATCCATCGCAGGGGCTGGCATCAGGACGACGACGTCGCCAAGGGGGCGGATAATCAGGCCATGGGTGCGGGCAAGACTGCAGACAGCTGCGCCTGTCCCCAGTTCCGGCGGGAACAGTTTTAGCGGGTTACGATCCCTGACAAGTTCGATCCCGACCATGCAGCCGAGTTGACGGATATCGCCGACATTCGGGTGGTCTGAAAGTTGAGCGAGCTTCGATTGGATCAAATCGACCTTGGCTGGGAGCTTATCCAGCAGGTTCGACTCGAAAATCAAATCGATACTTGCAGCCCCGGCAGCGCAGCCCAATGCATTACCCGTAAACGTATGGCCGTGATAGAAAGTCTTTGACTCGCTGCCCGGGCCGACGAACGCATCGAAAACTGCATCGCTGGCCAGGGTTGCTGCAACCGGCAAATAGCCGCCCGTCAGCCCCTTGCCCAGACACATCAGGTCCGGCTCGACATTCTCATGCTCGCAGGCGAACATCTTGCCCGTCCTGCAAAAACCGGTAGCTACCTCATCTACAATCAGCAGCGTGTCGTTTTGGGCGGTCAGCCTGCGGACATCGGCGAGAAAGCCCGGCGTGTGGGTAAGCATTCCGCCTGCGCCCTGGATGAGCGGTTCTACGATAACCGCGCAGTATTTCCCGGGTTGTTCGACGAGGATTTGCTCCAGCTGACGGCAGACTTCCCGGCCTGCCTGATTTCCCGCTGGATGATGGAATGGATTGGGCGAATCGATGAAGGTCGTCTCGAACAGCAGCGGGCCGAAGATGCTGTGGAAGGTGTCCATCCCCCCCACACTTACCGCCCCGATCGTATCGCCATGATAGCCTTGGCGAACCGCGATGAAACTTCTCCGTTCAGACTCGCCGCGATTGCGATAATATTGAAACGCGATCTTCTGGGCGATTTCAACTGCCGTCGCGCCGCTGTCGCTGAAGAAAACCTTCGAAAGTGTTTCTGGGGTGATTTTCACCAGTCGTCGGGCAAGTTCGATACTTGCCGCCGACGCGTGACCTAAAAGCGTCGAGTGTGCAATTTTATCGAGCTGGTCGCGAATCGCCTGGTCGATCTTTTCGACTCGATGGCCGTGAAGGTTACACCACAGGCTGGAAAAGCCATCGATGTAACGGCGGCCCCTCGCGTCAATCAACTCAAACCCTTCGCCGGAGACGATTATCCTGCCCGGTTCATCGGGTGAATCCAGCCAGGCCTGCATGGGGGTAAATGGATGCCATATACACTTTGCATCCAATTCATATAGTCTCTCAGCTGAAGGTGCATTTTTTGAACTCATCGTTTCCTCTTAATCAAATCGCGTAGCCTTCTTAGCTGCTCTATAATATTGAAACGATGAGCTTTCTTGAAGCAAAACTAATCCGGGCAAAGCAATACATGCTCCAATACCACCTGCGAATGCGTGGTATTTCCAATGAGCCGCTGATAACCCAGTTCCAAAAACTTCCGCGCGAGCGGTTCGTATCTGCGAGCCTGGCCGACCAGGCATACGATGACAGCCCACTGCCGATCGGCTTCGGCCAAACTATTTCCCAGCCGTTCATAGTGGCGATGATGATCGAAGAGCTTAACCCGCAACAAGGCGACCGCGTCCTGGATGTCGGAGCGGGCAGCGGGTATCAGACAGCGATCCTGGCTGGGCTAGCCGGTGAGGTCTTCGCAGTCGAGCGGATCGAAGAACTAGCAGACCTGGCCAGGAGGAACCTGAAATCACTGGGTATTGAAAATGCAACGATCCTGACAGGTGACGGGACTCTGGGCTGGGCTGATAAGGCCCCATTTGATAAAATAATCTGCGGAGCGGCAGCGCCTGATATCCCCCAGGCCTGGCTGGAGCAACTCGCCGACGGTGGGAAAATTGTCGCCCCCGTAGGGTCCGTTATCAGCCAGCGAATCGTCGTTGTCAAAAGAGACGGCGAACAGTTCAAACGATACGAAATGTGCGATGTGCGATTCGTCAAGCTCATAGGCCAACAGGGATGGGACGAGGGAGATGGTTACTAAGAGAGCTTTGCCGTTGACCAAAAGCTCCCCCAGCGGTAGCGTGAATGCCCCATGGCCAAGAATCTCTACATAATCGACGGGCACTCCCAGATTTACAGGGCGTATTATGCACCGTTTCGGGATCTGACCAGCCCATCGGGCGAACCCACAAGAGCTACTTACGTTTTCTGTACGATGCTGCTGAAGCTGATCGCCGAAAGCAAACCTGACTATCTGGCGATGGCCATCGACGGCCCGGCCAGGAAACTCATACGCCGAAAAGTTTATGCCGATTACAAAATCACCCGCAAGCCCGCGCCGGAAGATTTCCACCCGCAGGTTGAGCGGATAATCGAAATCGTAAAGACGATGGGCATACCCGTATTGGAATTGGAAGGCTACGAAGCCGACGATATTCTCGCCACGGCTGCGACTCAATTCGCCTCGGACGATCTCCGCGTCGTGCTGGTCAGTAGGGATAAAGACCTCGACCAGCTTGTCCGGCCCAACGTGGTGCTCTTCGACCCGATGAAGAACGAAATGATCGACGCAGCAGCCATCGAAGCCAACAAAGGCTACCCGCCGGAAAAGGCCATAGAAGTTCAGACATTGATGGGCGATTCGAGCGATAATATTCCGGGTGTTCCCGGCGTGGGGCCGAAAAAGGCCGCCCAACTTATTGGAAAGTATGGCTCGGCTAGTGAGGTCCTCGCCCACGCCGACGAACTAACGCCAAAGCTTCGTGAAAATGTCCTGGCCAGCACCGAAACCATGGCCCTGTCGCGTCAACTGGTTACCCTGGGCTGCGATATCCCGATCGAACTGGACCTTGATAAGATGGCCATGACGAAAATTGATACCGCAGCTGCGCGGAGTGTTTTCCAGGAACTCGGCTTCAAGCGGCTGGTAGATCAGATGGACTCGGCCGCCCCAGCCAAGCCCCCTCTAGACGACGAAAATAAAACCTCATCGCCAAAACCGCCCGCTACCATCGCCGAGGCCGACTATGTACTAATCGACACCGCCGAGAAGCTGGACAAACTCATCGGCGACCTCGCGGGCGTGGATCGGTTGGCCGTCGATACCGAGACGACCTCCACCCAACCGATGTGGGCAGCCCTTTGCGGGATTTCCCTGTCGTGGAAATCTGGACAAGGCGTATATATCCCGGTTAAGGGGCCGCTTGGTTCACGAACGCTGGAGGTCGAACTTGTCCGGGCCAAGCTGGGGCCGATACTGGCTGATACGAAGATCATCAAACTCGGTCAGAACATCAAATACGACCTGATTGTTCTCGCCCAGACTGGGATCGAACTTGCCGGGCCGATCTTCGATACAATGATCGCCGCCCACGTGCTGGACTCGAATCGGCTGAGCTACAAGATGGATGTCCTGGCGGAGGATTTTCTGGGCTATAAGTGCATCCCCATCGAGAATCTGATCGGCAAGGGCAGGAATAAAATTACCATCGCCGAAGTGCCGATCGAGACAACCTGCCCATACGCAGCAGAAGACGCCGACATTACGCTTCGTCTGGCTGATGTACTGGGACCTGAGCTTTCCCGGTCAGGACTGGATGATCTATTTACCGACCTGGAGATGCCACTGCTGCCGGTTTTGGCTGATATGGAGATGACGGGCATCATCGTAGACCCGCAGGCCCTGAAAAAGATGGGGCAGGTTCTTTCGAATCAGGCTGACGCTTTGCGCGACAAAATAATTGAACTTGCCGGTGTACAATTTAACCCCGACTCGCCCAAGCAACTTGCCGGAGTTCTTTTCGAGCAGATGGGCCTGCCCGTTATCAAGAAAAAGAAAACCGGCCCAAGCACAGACTCATCCGTTCTGGAAGAGCTGGCCATCGGCCATGAACTGCCCGGGGTGGTGCTTTCTTACAGGAAGCTGACCAAACTTCTGAGTACCTATGTCTCTTCACTGGGCAGCTTCATTCATCCCAAGACGCACCGGGTCCATACAAGCTTCCGTCAAAGCGGAACTGCCACCGGGCGGCTGTCGAGTTCTGATCCGAACCTCCAGAACATTCCCATCCGATCCGAGGCAGGTAAGCAGATTCGCTCTGCCTTCGTCGCAGCCCAGGGGTGCAAGCTCCTGTCGGCTGACTACTCGCAAGTTGAACTTCGTGTGCTGGCACATATGTCCGGGGACGAGACGCTGGGGGAGGCTTTCCACGACGATCAGGACATCCACCGGATTGTGGCATCGGAGGTTTTTGGGGTCGGTCTCGATGACGTAACGGCCGATCAGCGATCGCGGGCCAAGATTGTTAACTTCGGAATCATCTACGGCCAGACAGCCTTTGGCCTGGCCCGAACGCTGAGAATCGGCCGAAATGAAGCCGGCGAGTTTATCAAGGCCTACAAGCAGCGATTCCCCAAGATCGACGAATTCCTCGCTACATGTATCGAATCTGCCAAGTCGGCCGGCTATGTCGAGACCATAATGGGCAGGCGAAGGGAGATCGACGAAATCAGCTCACCGAATCAGGCAAGGCGGGCACAGGCCCAGCGGCTTGCGATTAATTCCTGCGTCCAGGGCTCGGCGGCGGACATAATCAAACGGGCGATGATCAACATCCATAACCGGATCGCCCAGGAGAATCGGCCCAGCCGAATGCTGCTTCAGATTCATGACGAACTGGTTTTCGAGATCCCCGAATCCGCACTCGCCGACGAGCAGGAAATGATCGTTTACGAAATGTGCAATCCCGTGCAGCTATCTATACCTTTGAAGGTTGATGTTGGTATTGGAGATAACTGGATGGAAGCTAAGTAGGTAAGATCCCTTCTTATAAAAGCTTAGACTCATCTTTTAACTCACCTGTCACTGGTCGCCTGACTTTTTTCAAAGAAATCTATAAGTTAATCAAGATTTCGTTGCAGTCGGGGCACTGGGGTAGCTATTATCCCGGCGTTCGCTTCGATCCCCTGTAAATGCGAGATACATCAATGCCCGCAACTAACCTCTCAATTACCGCCGACGCGCCCACTCCCGCAAGCAGAGCCCTTGTTAAATACGCTCCGGCATCTGCCAAAGACGGCCATCGGCGCCAACTGCCAGGCTGGGTACATATTCTGGCAGCCATGGCGGCTCTGTATCTATTCATAGCCTCGATCAACACGATCGGCCACGGCATGAAGACGATAGCAACGGTCCCTGAAAGTCAGGCCTTTCTGCAGGAACATGTTTTCGCCCTTGCCTCTCACCCGCTGGCTGGGCTGTCTATTGGCATACTGCTGACCGCAATAGTCCAATCCAGCAGTTTTACCACCTCCTTTGTCGTCGGCCTGGTCGTCGCCGGACAGATAAATCTAACCGTTGCAGTGCCGATTATCATGGGAGCTAATATCGGCACTTCGATCACAGCCCTGCTGGTCTCCTTGGCGCATGTCAGAAGGAGGAACGAATTCAGACGATCGCTTGCCGCGGCGACAGTGCACGATCAGTTCAACCTTTTAACGGTGATCCTGCTTGTACCTTTGGAAATTAAGTTTGGTATTCTTTCTCGCCCGGCCGAGGCTTTTGCCCAGTGGCTAAAGGGTACATCATTCCTGAACGCCAACCCCAAGAAGTACGCCTTCGTGAAAATGGCGGTCAAGCCTCTGGCAGATGGTGCTGATTGGCTGTTTGGAGATCTTCTGGGCCTGTCGCCGACTGCTGCGGGGGCGGCAACTGCCATCGTAGCAGTGTTACTACTGTTTGGGGCCCTGATATTCCTCGTCCGAATGCTGCAGGGGATGGTAAAGGACCGGTTGGGCGGCCTATTCAACAAAACGTTCTTCCGTAATTCAGCGACCAGCTTCATCGTCGGTATTTTCGGCACAGCCGCGGTCCAAAGCTCATCGGTAACCACCAGCCTGGTCGTGCCACTGGTTGGGGCAGGTATCCTGACCATTAAGCAGGTATTCCCTTACATGCTAGGAGCTAATATTGGAACGACCATCACGGCCCTTTTGGCCGGTCTGGCCCTGGCAGCGATGGCAGCGGGAACTGGCGAAATAGCCGAAGCAGCCGCAGCCAGTGGGTTGGCCCTGGCGATGGCGCACCTTCTATTCAATGTTCTCGGGACTATAATTTTCTGGCCTATTAGTTGGCTACCAATCGCTATTGCTAAAGGATATGCAAAATTGGCTTCTCAAAGGCGGCTACTGGCAGCAGCTTACGTTTTAATTATTTTCTTCTTACTGCCGATCTTGATAATTATCCTTACAAATCGATAATGGGCGATAAGCCACTTCGGAGATATCAGTTATGCTAAAAGAAATACTCAGTGCCCTGCGGGGCAGAGACGTACTGACCGAAATGATCACCGAGCTGGGCGAGATGCTCCAGGCCGGCGAATGGATGTTTGAACAGGCCAGCGAGGTATTGATTCGCGAGATAGACTGGGCTCCGGTCTCCAAGCCGCTTTATGCCAAAGATAAGCAGATTAATGAGCTCGAACGGAATATTCGAGAGCGGATCATCACACACTTGACGGTAGGCCATCAGGAAGACCTTAGCGCATGCCTGGTATTGATGAGCGTTGTAAAGGATGCCGAACGGATCGGCGATTACTGCAAGAATCTGTTTGAGGTAGCTCGTTTCTATCAGAGAGAATACACCAGAAAAGAATATGCCGAACCGCTGGCTGAGATTCGTGACTGCGTCAAACCCTTATTCACAAGTGCAAGGAAGGCATTCACCGATGCGGAATCATCAATTGCATACGCTGTGCTGGAAGAGGCCTCGACGATTACCAAGAGATGCGATCAGTTGATCCGTCAGCTATTGAGCGTCCATGATCAGATCGCACCAGACGAGGCTGTCGCTTATGTATTGCTGGCAAGGTTCTACAAGAGAGTAGCAGCGCACCTGGCCAACATCGCCACCAGCGTAGTCTCGCCCGTGCCGATGCTCGATTACCACGGAAAAACTGAGTAATAGTCCCCCCCCGCCGGTTCAGTTAAGGCAGGAACGATTTGACCTGGGCTAGCTTGCGGGGCAGATAGGTTTGCGCTACAAACTCCAGGCCATGCTTTGCAAGGGCCTGCTGTTCGACACGGACGCCCATTTTCAGCATCTTGAGAACCGCATCCTGCCAGGTCTTGTAATGCTTGATGAATGGGTCGTTTTTCAGAGCGTCCATCGCCCTCTTTATATCCACCTCCTTCAGCGGATGCGTCGGCAGATCGTACTCGATAATATCTTCGGGGGTAACGCCTAAAAACCGGGCTTGAGGAGCGCAGAAAAACTCGTTCAGATGCGCCGCATTACCCGAGCCGACCTTCAGCGTCCGATAGATATTAAAGTATCCGTAAGGGTCGCCATCGGTGAAAACATAGACCGGGATCTTCCTGGTATCGGAAAGCCGCCTGATAAACCGCCTGCACGCCCGGGAAGGTACGCCGCCCATCGATATCAAAATACAATGGTGCTCATCGTAGAAATCTTCCTCAACAAGCCGCTCGAACATACCCTTGGTCTCGACAGCCAGAATGAACTTGGCCTTGGTTGTGAACTTCAGGTCTTCAACTACGGTAGGTACGCTATAGGCCCCACTGCCGAAACGAGTACAGTCGATTTCAATCGGCTCACCGGTCCTTCGATCCTTGTCAATAACTACCAACTCGCCAGCGACCTCACCACCGTGTTCGTCTGCCCGGAACCGAAGCTGCTCACGATTAACTCCGAGCATCGCCTCGACGTCGTCCATCACCGCGTCGGATTCTTCCTGTGCGGCGAATGCAGCGGCTCCCCAGTTGTAGGCCTGGTAATAGGCCTCTCGCTTGGTAGAGTGGCGGGAAGTGCCGATCAGATCCTTCGACATTGCCAGCATCTTGAGTGTCTGGGCGAATGTCTTAACGGTGTTAACCGTCAGGGTCCTGATCTTGGTCTTGCCGTTGAGTTGGAAGTAACCCGTCCTGGGCCTGTAATTGACGTTGGAAAGCGACCGGATCGGCAGCTTCATTTGAGGCTTCTTATTTTTCCGGATGCGGCTGTAAACGTCGTCAGCCTCTTCACGGATTTTCTCGATCACCTCGGGGCTCTTCTTAGCAGCCATCTGTCCCAGCCTTTACTACGGTGTGAATCCATTCATCGGTCGTAAACTTACTTGTCCGGCCCGAATAACGGCTTTTTTCATTTACCGTTACTAACTTATCAGGTTCGAATAACGGTTTTTTCGATTACCGTTACTTACTTATCAGGTTCGAATAACGGGTTTTGCTTTGTAGATTGAGCGGGCAGATCGCGAACCTCCTGTGCTTCGTCAATCAACTCGCCAACATCGGTAAAGTTGCGGTACACGCTTGCGAAACGGATGTAGGCAATTTTATCCACCGTTCGCAGGCCATCTGATATCTGATCACCAATGAAGCTCGAAGGCACATCCCGGTCATACGCCTGGAAAATCGCCTCCTCAGCCGCTTCAACAATATGACGAATCTGCGTCTCTGTTATAGGCCTTTTATAGCAGGCCATCTGCAAGCCGCCAATGAGCTTCTGGCGGTCGTAAGGTTCTCGCGAACCGTCCTTCTTGATAACCGCCAGGCGGATAGTCTCTTCCAGTCTCTCGTAGGTGGTATAACGACGAGAACAGGCCAGGCATTCGCGCCGACGGCGGATAACCTTCCCGCCCTCGCTAGCGCGCGAATCGACCACCTTATCGTCATCCTGTCCACAAAATGGACACTGCATGTCGATACCCCTTTAAGAGGCCCGCACCAGGAATCCTGAAACGTATTAGACGCACGGGACTAAGATTCAATATATTGTATCTGCCCAAATGTATCAGTACACGATCTGGGCAGTCAAGAAAATCAATCTAATGAATTCAGGCCGGATATGATTTACCAGTAATTGCATCCATAGCAAAACAAAGCCGATATATAAAAAAGGTGATCAAATGATGGAGTTTTTAGAAAATATTGGCCGGGTTCTTTTAGATGACGAATCTCTGAATTGGGTAACACGAACTTCGATCAGGCTAGTCGCAGCCGCAATATTTGGCGCGATAATCGGCCTGGAAAGAGAGCACTCAGGCCGAAGCGCAGGCATGAGGACGCAGCTATTAGTTGCTCTGGGATCAGCACTTGCAATGCTTGTCAGCCTGCAGTTTGCCGAGAAATTCGCCTACCAGTCAGCCGGCGGGGTCGTTCATGTCGATCCAGCCCGGATCGCTTACGGCGTAATGGGCGGGATTGGCTTCATCGGCGCGGGGGCGATTCTGCGATACGGATCGGGTATCATGGGCCTTACCACCGCAGCAAGCCTCTGGTGTACCGCTGCTGTAGGGCTCGCCTGCGGATTCGGCATGTATTTACTTGCAGCTATAACAACCGTACTTGTTTTAATTGCCCTTATTTTCCTGGCCAAGCTGGAAACCATCATTCCATCGAGAAGATTACGGAAAATATCGATTGTCATTCCAATTACTAATCAGGACAATCTGGCTATCTTTCGATCAAAGCTTATTTCCCTTGGCGTTAAGGTCAGACACACAGAATGCACCAGGGATAGAGACAAAAAACTTGAGACCATCATTTTCCACATTGCTTCACCGACAAGCCTGTCTGAAACGAAGTTAATGTCGATTGATGAAGGGATTCCCCAAGTCCACCGCCTGAGTGTACAATAATAACAGCTTGAAGTTATCGGATAGCCCAGTCTTGATTGACGATACCGATCAACGGGAGAAGCTATGCGCGGCAAAAGATCGACAATAATAAATCTGATCACGGCCTGCTGTCTGGCCCTGGCGGTCCTGCTAGCCTGTACACATGCAATGGGCAACGATCTCAGCGTCCAGGCCATCAACATTGCAAAAAATCAACTCGCCAAGTTCGGCCCCGAATATTCATCTGATATCGACCGCTACAGGAATATCATCTACATCAGCGCACTGGACGACAGGCATCTCCGCCAAACACAGGAGCTTATCTCCAAATATATCGATGCCCAGAAAAAGAGCCTCTTCTCGAAACGAATGCCCTTCAACATAACTGTGATTCTGCCTACGATGGATGACTATAGTGAACTTGCCTCCAAAGCTGACATGGAGTGGGCAAGCGGGTTCTATTCCCCAAGGGCACACCGGCTGACTTCAATCGACCGAGGCGAGATTCTCATCCATGAACTGACCCACGCCCTCCACCATGCTGATTACGCTGCTGCCGGACAAAAGCATCCGCCTTGGATTACCGAAGGAATTGCTACACTTTTCCAGAACAGCCGAATGGACCATCGTGGCCTGAAGCCAGTGGTCGATAATCGCTTGTATACTCTCCGCAGGGCCATCAGAAACGACTCGCTAATGCCGTTGGAAGAGTTATTCGCACTGGGACAGAAGAAATTCGTCGTCAATGCCGAACTAGCCTATGCCCAGAGCCGCTATATAATGTTCTACCTCTGGAAAAAAAACAGACTCAAGAGCTTCTATAACCGGTACAAGACCGGTTTCTCCGGCGACCCGAGTGGCAAGCGAGCTTTTGAAGCAACGCTTCAAAGCAGGATACACTTGATCGAACGGGACTTCAAAAAATGGGTTGAAGAACTAAAATTTCCTCTTGGCCACAGGAAAGCCGGCCGGGCCAGGCTGGGCGTGGAAGTTCTTGACCACCCAAGAGGCATCCAGGTAGTAGGTCTCGTACAAGGCAGTGCTGCCAAGGAAGCTGGCAGAATTTATATCGGGGACATAATAGTCAAGTTCAACGACAAGGAAGTGAAAAACCCCTCCCAGTTTTTCGCAGCCCTCAAGTCAGTCGGGGCCATGCAGACAGCCACGATCACCCTGTTAAGACACAATCGCCACAAAGTCATCCAACAGCCTTTGGGTGGGACGATTGCTGCGACAAAAAAACGCTAGAGCCTATTGCGTATTTGTGTAGCTTCAATGGGCGCCGCTTCGGCAAAGCTGGCAAGGAAGGCGAAGCAGATGATGCATTGGCATCATTGATGCAGCCTGACGTAAGCCAGCTGATGCCGCAGCCAGCCCAAACGCTACAAAGAATAGGA
>SDBT01006356.1_pt1 | contig 19614 bp, 16 predicted proteins | sample 2277101 | NCBI WGS metagenome assembly SDBT01 (sample SAMN10404973, study PRJNA504765) | marine sediment metagenome | isolation source: marine sediment core GS10_PC15, 103 cmbsf | place: Arctic Ocean: Southern Knipovich Ridge | collected 2010 | reverse complement strand
GAATATTCCTTGAATCCGCAGCTCAGCAAATAGGCGAATCCATTCAAAGTCTTGACTTGTGGTGGAAGGAAACCGAGCTCACGCCATTTCCGCTCGGAGGTCCTGCCTACTAATCGCCAGACCGCCGCGGAGTCTCCCAGGAAAGCGTCGCTGGCCTGACCCTCGGCAATAGCAAAAGGATTCCAGGGGTCGAGCCGAAGGTTACATCCCTCATGATGGAGCCAACGGTAGATGGGATAGGAGAGCGCCGTCACCCATGGTTCGACCACGGCAATGCGGCCGCCGGGTACGAGGACCCCTGCAGCTTGCTCGAAAAAGCTGGCGGGCCGGGTGATATGGTGGAGCAGATCAAATCCCACCAAAGCGTCCAGCGTGCGATCCCGTAAGGGAATTCGCTGAGCATCGGCGACCATATCGTTCCAAGAGGTTTCGAGGATGTCCATTGTGAGCCATCGAATGGTTGGAGACTGAGCTCGGACGTATGCGGAAAGAAATCCCGGGCCGGCGCCTACTTCCAAAACGCGGGCCCGGCTGGGAAGCACCGCAAGCAGCTCGTCGAACCATTTTTGGTAAACTTTCGCCAGTGCCGGTTTTTTCTGCCAGATACGCCTGTGTTCGTCGAGGCGGTTGCGGCTCATATGAACTTCAGCTTCTGTCCCGCGAACAAGCTCATGCTCAGGAGCAGCAGTCCGTGGCGGAAACGTGAGATGTTGGTGGCACCGTACCGGCGCTCGTGGTAGCGCACCGCTACATCCACGATTCGAAAGTTGAGCCGCGATGCACCGAAGAGCAAGTCGAAGTCGCCGAAGGGATCGAAGTCTCCAAAGTATGAGCGATTCGCGGCGATTCGCTCGTAGTCTTCCCGGTATAAGGCTTTTGTCCCGCACAGCGTGTCTCTGACCTGTTGGCCCAGCAGCCAGGTAAAAAGAAAGGCAAAGGACTTGTTTGCCAGCAGGTTGAGGAAACGCATGGCCCGACCCTCAATGGGATAGACCAAGCGAGAGCCATTGACCAGTTCCCCTTTGCCGTCCACCAGGGCGCGAATGAACTTAGGGATGTCTGTGGCAGCCACGCCCATGTCGGAGTCGAGGATTATGAGCACCTCCCCGCGTGCTTCCGAAAAGCCGAGTCGCACCGCGTCGCCCTTTCCCTTTCCCTTCTGCTTCAGGAAGCGAAAAGGCATATTCGGATTCTCCTCGATGACCTGCCGAATGACCTCTTCCGTGTCGTCGGTTGAGTTGCCTTCCACGAACAGAAACTCGCTGCCCGGCCCGAGCTCAGGCAGGCTCTCGACCAGAGGCCGGATGTGTCCCGCCTCGTTCCGGCAAGGGATGATTACGCTCGTTGCCGGCATCGACCGACGGCTCCGACCCTGACGATGGGGATCGGGGCGAACGATGATTCCGAACATCATCGAGAACCACTCGAAGATGGGCAGGTGTCCGACGTATCGGTTCAAGAAGTCGGCAATCAGCGGAATGCCGATGGGACAAAGCGTATGGGCGTCATCGCGCACGACATGAAAATCGGCCAGGCTCATCATGTTCTTGATCTCTTCGGGCGGGAGCCAGGCCTCCGACGGTTGCCGGAACTTCAGCCCGAGTATCTCCGCTATCCGGAATAACGGTTGCCACAAACGAGAATAGCTGTACACCAACAACCGCGTCCGGGCGTGGCAAAGGGGATGGAGGCGCTCGAAGGCCTCCTGCACGTCGGTCAAATGGGTGACCACGTTCACCAAGAGAATAACGTCGAAGGGGCCGCCTATCTGCGACAGGATCCGTCGGTCGGAGATGTCTCCTTCGAAGAAATGCAGGTTCTCGCCTTGGTATCTTTGACGCGCCGACCGGATAGCGGAAGCGGCGAGGTCGATACCGACGCCGCGAGAAGGCTTCACCGCGGCGAGAAGTCGTCCCGTCCCGCAACCCAAGTCCAAAACGCGCTGGCCGGGAGCCACCCGGGCGCACAGGAGCCGTTGCAGACTGCGATAGTAATACCGATACCGTCTTCGCGACGCCTCGATCTTCTCGTGGTTGTCCTCGTAAAAGGAGCGAACCTCTTCGAGGAATGGATCGCCGAGCGGCCGGGAGTCGGGAAGGAGTGCTCTTTTTTGTGTCACTTTCTGTACCACTCGATCGTTTTTTGCAAACCGTCTTCGAATCGCGTCGTAGCTCGAAATCCGAAAAGCTCTTCCGCGCGCGCGGTATCCAGCGAGCGCCGGGGTTGGCCGTCCGGCTTGTTGGGATCCCAGCGGAGTGTCCCCTGAAAACCCATCAAGCGTCCGATGAGCTCGGCCAGCTCTCGAATCGTGATTTCGAATCCTGCCCCGAGGTTCACCGGTTCGGCTCCGTTGAAGTGTGCTGCGGCAAGGCATATCCCTCGGGCGGCGTCCTCCGCGTACAAAAACTCGCGCGAGGCTTGCCCCGTCCCCCAGACGTCGATTTCCGTCGCCCCGCTGTCAATGGCCTCTTGGTATTTCCTGATGAGGGCGGGGATGACGTGGGAAGACGACGGATCGAAATTATCGCCGGGTCCGTACAGGTTCACCGGGAGCAGGTGGATGACATTCATGCCGTACTGCCGGCGATAGGCCTGGCCCTGAACGAGCAGCATCTTCTTGGCGAGCCCGTACGGCGCGTTGGTTTCTTCTGGATAGCCGTTCCAGAGATCCTCCTCTCGGAAGGGGACCGGCGTCAGCTTGGGATAGGAGCAGATCGTTCCCACGGTGACGACTTTGGTGACCGCTTGCAGCCGGCACTCCTCGAGGAGCTGAACCCCCATCATCAAGTTATCGAAGAGGAATGACCCGGGATTTTCTCGGTTCGCCCCGATTCCCCCCACCCGGGCGGCCAGGTGGATGACCATGTCCGGGCGCGTGTCGGAGAGCAGGCGGCGGCAAGCCTCCCTTTGCACCAGGTCGTAGTCCGCTTTCCGGGGCGTCACGATCGTATGGGAACCTTCGGACCGAAGCTTCTCGACGAGGTGGCGCCCCAGAAAGCCTGCTCCGCCGGTGACAACGATTTTCAGACTTTGCATGCTCATATCAGCTATACCTTCTTCGAAGAACAGGGAGCGTTCGCCTCCAACCCGAACGGCTCGGTTTTGGAATCGAGTATCCACCGACGCTTCGGCGCTGCAGCCAGCAACGCCACCCCTGCTACGCTCAGGATGGATACGATCAGTCCCGCGAAGAGGGAGCGCGGCCGGTAAACGAACTCCACCTCGTGGTGTCCTTCCTCGACCGCCACAGCGCGGAAATAATAATTAGCTTTCTCGACCATCGCCGTCCGTCCGTCCACGCTAGCCTTCCAGCCGGGATCGTAGCTGTCGAGCAGAACGACGTATCCCGGCCGGTTTAGCTTTGCTTCTATGCGAACGCGATCCGGCTTGTCCAACACTATGCGGCAGTCCGCAGAGAACGCTTCGTCCGGAGTCTTTGCCGGACCCTCGGAAAGAATGATTTCCCTGCGCGGGTCGAACAGCGGCTGGATGAGGGTGTCGTAGGCATCGATACCCTCCGCAGGTCGGGTCCCACTCACCGCGTAGGCCCGTGGCAGAGGATCGGGAACCTCGTACAAGCGGATAGGGTTTCGAAACAGACCCGGCAGGGCTACCTTCAAAGAAAGCTCTTCGAATCCTTCCTCGTGAAGCGTGACGGCAAAGTCGACACCTGCCAGTTGGAGGAGGCGGACGAGCTCCGGCCCGCCTTCAAATCTGGTAAGGCGGGAGACCGTCCTTGCCATCTCCATCGGGTAGAGCCCGGTGAAATCGGGCTCGAACGCGCCACCCAACCCCCACCGTCCTGCGGTTGGAGGCGAAAGGTGCATCTGCATGGCAAGCGCCATGGACGCACTCAGATTCCAGCCCTCGGGATAAGACTCCAGATGGAGGTCCTGTTTCCCGTATCGGGGTGAGCCGCGATCCATCGATGCGTTGTAGTAGTCGTAAATATATACGCGGGCATCCTCAGCCGTCCCGATCTCGTCGACGATGGCCGGGCGATGCGTGTAGAGGGTTCGGGGCGCTTGAGGAAAGAAGTTGCGGTGCGTATAGGCAAGCTCTCCCACTGCGATGGTTGCCGCCCCGAGGGCCAGCATCCGCCCGGTGGCAAGGGCGGGCTTCGTTGTGAAGAGCAAACCGATCCCCATCATCGTGGTAGCCATGAGGGACAGGGCGGCCGGATAAAGCACCTGCGGAAGGGTGTAGCTTCCGTCGAAGCTGAGATCGCGAAGGCCGATCACCCAGAGAAAAACGGCGCTGCCGCCAACGGAGAACCAGGCCACCACCAAAAGAATGAGGGCGACCTTCGTTTTAAGACCCCATCTGTTTGCCGGCACTTCAAGCTTCCGCAAAACGTCGAATCCCAGTCCCGCTAGCAAGGACCAGGAGAACGCCGCGAGGATCATGGCTTTGACGGGATACCGGAGGATCTGTAGAGGAGGTAGGACTCGAACCAACGTGTCGTAGAAGACACCGTGGCGTCCCAATGAAACGAGTAGAGTCAAGACAAGGAGCGCAACGAGCAGATTCCGGATGAGCCGACGTTGGGACCACGCCGCCGCAATGACCAGCCCGAGGGAGGGAAGACCCAAATAAAGTGACTGCAGGAAAGGCTCCCGAGAGTCGAAGAGTATCGCTTTGACTTGAGACGAAGGCATGGAGCTCCAAAGGTCGGGGACGAGGATCTCGATAAGGCTGGCCGGGTGAACCGACCAGTAGGTTCGAATGGCGTCCGGCAACCCCCACCGGGCGGTGCGCGACGCCACGTCGAGGGTGGGAAGCCAGAGGATCGCCGAAAGACCAAGGCCCACCACGGCCGCCAATGAAGCCAGGCCGAGGAGGCGGCTGTTGGCACGAAATCCCTTCCGCCATCGGACGTGTCGGACGCCAATCCATATCCCGGTGGCAAGGCCGGTTATGGCGACGAGGTCCGCTGACCCGGCGAAGATTTGCGCCGCCAACGCCAGGCCGAGGAGGAGCGTGTGGCGAACGGTTGCCTTCTCCATGGCGGTATCGGCGGCCAGAAAGATCCATGGCATCCACGAGACTCCGGTGAAATGGTGCCAGAGGTCCACGAAGGACAAGTGCGGCCCCGATGCCGTCCATAGGGCGGCGGCAACGATGGATCCTACCCGTGAGATACCGAGGCGAATAGCAAGAAAGTAGAGACCGAGACCGGAAAAAAACAAATGAACCGTTGCAAACACCGTGTAGTTCGTCCAGGGCTGCATGATGAGATTGAGCCAGGTGGTGGGGTAGAAGATCTGAGAGCTCGTATTGGCCAGGTACGGTTGTCCAAATGAAATGTAGGGGTTCCATATAGGCCAGGAGCCGGCATGGATGATGCGGACGAAAGCTTCCGCCTGTGGAACGAAAAAGAGGTGGATGTCTCTCTTGAACAAAACCTCCCCACCGAAGACGAACGGTCGCATGAACCACAAAACGAGTAGGGCGAGGCAGACCGCCGCCACGCGACCTGCGGTAAGGTATCGACCCCAATGCGCGGCCGAGACATTGCAGCCCCGATCAAAACGCCAGAAAGACATGGGAAGTAGACTGAAAACGCTTACGTAGCTTCAATTGTACCATACGACCTGTTATTGACCTTTGCTCACGTAAAGCGCGATTCGATGACTTTTAGCGATCTTAGTGCCCGGCGCCGGAGTCTGTCTTACCACCGTGCCTCTTAGAGCTCTTCCATGTTCGACATGTTGGATACGAGATTGCGGAAAGTTTCCACGCCGGGTGCGCTCGATGACGTCGTGGATAACATCGGCAACGTTCTTGCCGATGTAGTCGGGCATGAAGTTGGCTCGGTCACTATTGCCCAGGGACAGCAAGATGGAGACCTGTTTGATATCCCCCGCTTCCTTGTAGGGGGCAGGGGTCTGGGCAATCACCTTGCCGGCTGCGTAGAGCGGGTTGTGAGCGAGCAGTACCCGGCCGAAAGTGAATCCTTGCCGTTTGAGTATCTGTTTGGCCGAGGACAAGGTTTCTCCTTCGATGTACGGGGTGAGCCGCCGCTGTGGACCCAGGCTCGTCGACAACGGGTCGGACAAGCCCTCACCTGCCCGGCTGCCGGCCAGGCTCCACATGAAGGTTCTTTTGATGTCCAGGAGGGTTGTTTCGGCTTCGGATACCGCGAGCTCACGCTTGGCCTTTCCGCCGAAAGGCTTTACCAAGAGCAAAGCGCGCTGCGATCGGGATCTTGCGCCGGCGGTCAGAGCATCGTTCTTGACTCGAAAAAAGGCTCCATGATCTCCATGGATCAATATCATGGATCGCTCGAAACGGCCCAAGCTCTTCAGCAGGTTTATGAAGTCCTCGACCAGTTTCAAAGCGCACTTGGATTGCTCGACCGGCCCGGTTTTGGCTCCGCCCTGCTCGAGCGAGCAGTCAGGTCGAAGGTTGTAGGGCCAGTGAGGAATCAGCAGGTGGATGTAGTTGTATCGGTTGTACTCGTGAAGATCTTTCTCCTTTTGCAGGATATTCTGGAAACCAAGATGTGACGTCACTTGTGCCGAGCGGTTGAGCAATTTTTGTCTTTGTAGAAGTCTCAGATCTTCTTCGTCGAGTCCCGCAAACCAATTTCTCCGGCCCACCGCCTCTCTCAGCGGCTCGGGGAGGTTGCTGAAGAGCCACAAGTTCCAAAACGCCTCCTTATTTACATCGATCAGCTCATCTGTGACCTGGCGGTCATGATAAACAACACCATTGAATAGTCTCGCTCCTCGTGGAGCCGAGACCCTTTCCCGCTCGGTTCCACCGCCAGGAAGGAAAGCCAGGATGATGTATCCCTTATGCTTCAACCAATAGAGAAGAGAAGTCCGGGAATTGAAGGCCTCCCTTACGTACTCGGATCGATGCCGATCGTAGGAAAATGGCCGACCGGTGAGAACCGATGCCATGGACATAAATGTTGTGTGATAAATGGAAGAGTTGTTGGGGAAGTAGGTAAACCCTTCCAGCGCTTCCCTTGTCTCCGACGATAGTGCCCGCTCGAAGAAATCGGTTTGAAAACCGTCCAGGATGAGGTGATAGATATTGGGGAGCTTTAAGGCCGGATCACTCGGGAGCAAATCTCGGATGGAGCCGTCGGCCTGCGGGGCGGGGTGCTCGAGGCCGGTATAGAAGTGGCAGGTTTCGGATGCGAGCAGGAAGATGCCAAGAGCAGCGGAAACCTTTAGCAGTCTTTGGGGGGCGAAGCGCAGATACAGGATGAAGGTTGCCGCCAAGAGCAGGCCTGGCCAGAAGACCAGCCCACCGGTGGTTTGGTAGAGCCGAGCCAGGAACGGAAAATGCGGTACCTGGTTGCGGAGAAAGGCGAAAAGCAGGAAGCAGGGACCCGTCAGATAGTAAATCCAGAGACCCAACCGGAGCGGACGGTAGTGGGAATAGACATTTAGGAGCAGTCCAAAAACAAAGGTCAGGAAGAACAGCCCGACAAACGGGAAGAGCACTTCCAGGCGATGCTGCAACTGTCCTTGATTCTTCAGGTAGAGAGCGCTCGATGAGGAAACGAACAGGAGAAGCGGTGTGGGTAGAAGAGCCAAAACAACACCGCTCCAGCGCTTGGCGTTTTGCGAAAGCTTCCCCGTCAATGGCACTGCCCCCCGCAACTTATCGGCGAGTTATGGAGCATTTCTCTGACGGGCTCGTAGTCCGCATCGGTGGCTTGCACGAATCCATACCTGATCTCCTCGTTCCATCCCGTTCTTGCCTCCGCCTCCCCGGGCGCGAGCGTCAGCAGGGCGCGAACAATCGCTTGGCTGATGCGACGCGGCAGGTCGGGCCGAGCCACCAACGGAGCGCTGGAGATGGGACTCGAGATGTCGAGCCACCGAAGGCCTTGGCGTTGTTGCTGGTAGGCTACCACATCCTTCACCGCTCCGGCGTCGAAACGGCCGTTCAACACCGATTGGACAACTTCGAGATCATCATTTAGATTCTTGATGGATTTCAGGTTCTCGATCCGGATGCCTGCGCTTGCCAAACTGTAACGGGGAATCAGGTGCCCCAGGGTGGAGTGAAAGGAGCCCAGAGCTAGTGAGTGGCCGTCGAGCTCCGAGAGCCTGGTGAGAGTCGTGTCGTCTCGAGCGATGAAGATACTACGAGAAACCGGCTCGCCTTCACGGTTGAGCGGCTTCGCTAAAGGCACCGCTCCGACAGCTTTGCGGGCCTCCAGATAGGTCAGGACCCCCAGGTGGGAGATTTCCGTGTAGCGCTCCTCGAGAAATCCCAACAGTTCTTCCGAGCTCTTGGCAAGGATGATCCTAAAGCGGTAGGGACTATGCGCGGTCAAATACTCCGCCAGGGGTTGATAAGATTTGAGTGCGCGCCAACTTTTGGTGACGGAAAGAAAACCTATGCTGACGACCGGGCGGTTTCCCAATGTCGAGAAACCTTGTCGAGGCTCGACCGAAGGTGACGATCCGGGCTCGGCTCGGCGGCAGTGGCTCGAAGCTAAAACGCCGGCCAAGATGACCGGCAACCCTATCGACGTAACGAGTCTCATTCTTGTCCGAGGCGGCCGATTCGTGGCCGAAGAAGCAACCTGCACTTTACTTGTTACCACACAAAGCTTGGAATCGCCCGCTTGACACGAGGCGTTCTGCAACTTGCGAGCTGGACCTAGCTCAAGGGAAAAGCGCCCGGCGGAACGGGACAACCAATCAGGGCGCCGGTTGGATCATAGAAAATGGATCCCGCCGCGGAGCCCGAAAACGAGCGGACGCCGCTCAGGCCCAAATCGCTTGGAGTGGAAACGTAACAGTAGTCGAGGAGCGAGTTCGTATCACAGACCGCCGCGTCAACCGTGGGTGCAACTGTGCCTTGTTGAAAGGAGCGAACGTAGCCGCCCTTGGTATACGGCGTCGTCCGTGCCAGATCCGCCCCGAGGAATGACGGCGACACCGTCGGGAAGTTCGGGATGCAGATCGGCCCGCCCACCTCCCTGCTCATGCATGGTAGGTCTTCGGGGAAAAAGCCGCAGTTCGACGCGGCGTAGGTCACGCTCGCGGACATGACGGTGCGCGTGTCCCCTATGACCTGTGCCTCATTGGCGGCAACGCGGGCGCGAAGAAGGCTGGGAATCGCAATGGCGGCAATGATTCCAATGATTGCAATTACAATCAGCAGTTCTATGAGTGTGAAACCTTCATGACTCGAGACTTCTTTTCTCACGCTGCACTTCCTCGTCGAATCGCCAGACAGGGCGAAGGGGCGGCTTCCAATTGGCCGCCCCTTCGTTGCCATAGGCTTGGACGTGTCTGGCTATTCCAAATACGCCGTACCCGCCGGTGCGGGACAGCCGATTTGGGCTCCCGCAGGATTCAGGCGAATGGCGCCGGCTGCTTCTCCCTGGAACGCACGCACGCCGGTGAGACCCAGCTGGGCCGGGAACGCGTTGTAGCAATAAGAAAGCCAGCTGGCAGGATCGCATTGTGCGGCTATCGAAGAGGGCTGAGCGTCCCCCACCCAAAGTCTGCTGTAGCCGCCCTTCGTATAGGTCCCGGTCCTTCCAATGTCTGTTCCCAAGAAAACAGGAGCCGCGCTCGGGTAGCTGGGGATAGCTCCAGCGCTCGGGGCGGCAAGGTGATCGAGGTCAGCAAAGTACCCGCAGTTGGCCGAAGCGTAGGTCGCCTCCGCGGATATGACGCTCCGAGAGTCCCCGATGGCCTGAGCTTCGTTCGCCGATACGCGGGCCCGAAGCAGGCTTGGGATGGCGATAGCGGCGATGATGCCGATGATCGCCACCACGATCAGTAGCTCGATTAGCGTGAAGCCTTTTTGGTTCTTCATGTGTTCTTTCTCCTCTCTCTCCGACCCCCCCAACGGGGTCTTTTTGGGTTCCACTGAGAATCTACCTGCGCTCCCCTCGAAATCGCCGGCCTGCCCAGTGGCGCCCGGCTCGGGAGGTTGCAGACATGTTCGTTGGCTGTGCAACACCCATGCCAGAACGAGAGATCTTGCATCCGAAATCAAGGGCAACCCAAAGTGACTGCGAAATAGGAACTTATTCTCCAAGGCGACCATTCTTTCGCACCCGCTGCCCCATCCAAGGGCGATGAAACCCAGAAAGCTACAATTATTGTCAGGGCAGGGATAACAAAATCTCGTACAGATTCAAGCATGCATTTGGGTTTTAAGTGAAATCGGCTCGACAGGATCTCCGCGTCCGAGGTGTTTGACAGGGGCTGGAGGACGATCCACCATGGATTCAAGGGTAAAGGCCCATCATCCGGCAATTATGAGAAGCAGAATCCGCAACTTCATGCGGGAATGGCGCGACGTCCATACACTGCTTTCCATCCCTCGCGGCAAGCGTCCGATCATCGTTTATAGCGAGGACGTGAGCTCGTATAGCCAATTTGAAGGGTACTTGAACCGGCTCATGCAAGGGTACGGGAGGCTTATCGCTTACGTGACATCCGATCCCGAGGACCCGATTCTCACCGTTCACCACCCGAGAATGTCGGTCTACTACGCCCAACGGATCGTGCCGACTCTGATACCCAGGATCGACTCGGCGCTCTTCATCACCACGATGCCCGATCTCGGCAAGCTGCACATCCAGCGACCCAAGAGGGAGTCGTGCTGCTTGTACCTCTTTCACTCCCTGAACAGTATCCATGAAGCCTACCGCCAAGGGGCTTTCGATCATTACGACGCTTTTTTTTGTGCCGGACCTCATCATAAGGCGGAGCTGGAAGCTCACTTCAAGCTGTACGGCATCCCTATGCCGGCCCTTTACGAGGTCGGCTACCACAAGCTGGACCGGATCGGTGAGACGCACCAAACCTATTCGAAAAAATTTCCAGACAAAAAAACCATACTCGTTGCACCATCCTGGGGAAAGCAGAATCTGTTGGAATCCTACGGCTGCGAGATTGTGGCTCGGCTGGCGGAACTGGACGCCAGGGTAGTGGTGCGTCCACATCCTTGTTTTTTTCTGCCTATCTACCCGGCAGGGCGGCGTGTCATCGATACCATCGAGCGCCGATTCGAGAACAGTGCCAATGTCGAGATCGAGCGAAGCATCGTCAGTGAAGACTCTTTTCACGAAGCCGACCTGATGGTGAGCGACTTCTCCGGCGCCGCCTACGAATACGCGCTCGGCACTCTGCGGCCGGTTTTGTTCGTGGACGTACCTCGGAAGACACTGAATCCGGCTTGGACAAAGCTGGGCTTGCCCACTTTCGAGGATGCGATGCGGAACGAAGTTGGCAGGGTGCTCGACCCGAGCGAGCTCCCCCAAATCGGTCGTTACGCGGCCGAGATGCTCGAACGGCCGGCGGTCCATGGCCAACGACTCGGCGAGCTGCGAGAAAGGGTGATTTACAATTTCGGCGGTAGCGCCGAAGTCGGCGCCCGAATCATCGACGACATGCTCAGTGAATCCGCGGACAAGGATGCCGACCACGAGCTCGCGGCATCTCAGCGTTGATGTCAGTTGTAGGAGCGAGATGAATGCCTAGCGTATACGTGGCGATGAGTGCTGATCTGGTCCATCCTGGCCACATGAACATCATCAAAGTGGCGCGAGACCTGGGTGAGGTCACGGTTGGATTGTTGACCGATGAGGCCGTCGCAAGTTACAAGAGACTCCCGTTTCTGAGCTACCAACAGCGCCGGGCGGTCGTCGAGCAGATCAAGGGTGTGGCGGCGGTCATCCCGCAGGAAACGCTCGACTACATCCCCAATCTGCGCAAGCTCAAACCGGATTACGTCATCCACGGCGACGACTGGAAAACAGGAGTTCAAATGGAGACCCGGCGGCAGGTCATTGAAGCTCTGAAGGAGTGGGGCGGCCAACTGGTGGAGCCGCCCTATACTCCCGGGATCTCTTCCACGAAGCTGAATCTCAGCCTGCAGGAGATCGGCACCACGCCGGAGATCCGCATGAAACGTTTGCGCAGGATGCTCGCCGCCAAGCCGCTCGTTCGGGCACTGGAAGCGCACAACGGTTTGACCGGACTGATCGTGGAGAATACTGTCGTTGATCGAAGCGGCGTCAGCCAGGAGTTCGACGCCGTTTGGGTGAGTAGTCTCACGGACTCCACCGCAAAGGGCCGGCCGGATATCGAGTACGTGAGTCTCACCTCACGCTTGGCGACCATTGAAGACATCTTGGAAGTCACCACCAAGCCGATCATCTTCGACGGCGACACCGGCGGAGTCACCGAGCACTTCGTATTCACGGTGAAGACATTGGAGCGCCTGGGCGTTTCTGCGATCATCATCGAGGACAAGGTCGGCTTGAAGAGAAACTCGCTCTTCGGCACCGACGCCGAACAAATGCAGGACGACAAGAACGCGTTTGCCCACAAGGTGAGCGCCGGCAAGTCGGCTCAGGTCACTGACGACTTCATGATCATTGCGAGAATCGAATCGCTGATTCTGAAGCAGGGAGTCTACGACGCGCTGGCGCGGGCGCAAGCTTACATCGAGGCCGGGGCGGACGGAATCATGATCCATTCCAAAGAAAAGGATCCCCAGGAGCTGTTCGAGTTCTCTGCCGAGTACGCCCGGTTTCAGCGCCGGGTACCGCTCGTCGTCGTACCCACCACCTTCAACCAGGTGAGGGAAGCCGAGCTGATGGATGCCGGTGTGAGGCTGGTCATCTATGCCAATCACCTGTTGCGCAGCGCCTATCCGGCAATGGTCAAAACCGCCAAGTGCATCCTCGAGCACACCCGGGCCCTGGAGGCGGAGGACTACTGCATGTCCATCGGCGAAATCTTGACGCTCATCCCGGGAGGAAAGTAATCATGCTCAGCTGCCGGGCGACCTACCAGACCCTCCTAGAGCTCGGCGTGGCTTTCTTCGCCGGTGTACCGGATTCGGCCCTGAAAAGCTTCTGTGCTTACGTGACGGATCATACCGAGAAATCGGCGCATGTCATCACCGCCAACGAAGGCGCCGCCGTCAGCCTGGTTGCCGGCCGCTACCTGGCAACCGGCAAGCTGGCGCTGGTCTACATGCAGAACTCCGGCCAAGGCAACGCTATCAACCCGCTGGTATCGCTGGCGGACCCAGACGTCTATAGCATTCCCATGCTGCTACTGATCGGATGGAGAGGTGAACCGGGCAGAGCCGATGCGCCACAGCACGTCAAGCAGGGAAAGATCACGCTCCCGCTTTTAGAAGTTTTGGGGATTCCTCACGAAATTCTCCCCGATACCGCCGACGCTGCCGCGGCTGCAATAAGCCGGGCGGTGAAAACAGCCGAGACCCGATCGGCGCCTTTTGCACTAGTGGTCCGACGAGGCACTTTCGAGCCGTACGAGATCGGGAAGAATTTCGCGAATCCATACTCCTTGACCCGCGAAGATGCGGTGAAGCTTCTGGTGGACCATCTCGATCCTGCCGATGTGGTCGTCTCGACTACCGGCAAGATGTCTCGAGAGCTTTTCGAGCACCGGGTCCAATTGGGACAAGAGCCGGGGCGCGACTTTTTGACGGTGGGCTCCATGGGCCATGCATCGCAGATTGCTCTGGGGCTCGCGCTGGCGAGACCGGATCGGCGGATCTGTTGCTTCGACGGTGATGGTGCCGTCATCATGCATATGGGTTCGCTGACTACCATCGGAAACTGCAAGCCGAGAAACTTCAGTCACCTTGTCATCAACAACGGCGCCCACGATTCGGTCGGCGGCCAGCCGACGACCGGATTCGACATCGAACTCCCTGCGGTTGCAAAAGCCTGTGGATACCGCTTTACATCCCGGGCGGAGTCCGCCGCCCAAATCGTATCCGAGATCGAGAAGATGAAAGCTCTGGATGGGCCTGTGCTTCTGGAGATCCGAGCCAACCGGGGCGCCCGCTCTAACCTGGGCCGGCCGACTGCCACCCCGATTCAAAACAAGCGAACCTTCATGCGCTTTCTTAGGCTATGAAACCCATCACCTGGTTTCGAGCCGGTGCCGTCAGCCAGGTAGCCGATCTGCTCGATGAGAAGGGCGCCGAATCCATCTTGCTGGTCAGCGGCAAAGGCTCCTACGCGGCCTGTGGTGCCGAAACAGTCCTCCGGAGCAATCTCCACCGTCGCCGGCTGGTCCACTTCTACGACTTCGAGGCGAATCCCAAGCTCGGCGATGTGGAGGAAGGCGTGGCGCTTTGTCGTCAACTGGGCCCCGACTTGATTCTCGCGGTGGGCGGCGGCAGCGTTTTGGATATGGCCAAATTGATCGGTAGTCTTTCCTGCCAGGATCGAGCTCCCGGTGACATCGTGCGAGGCGCCGCGGCTATCGAGGGCCCGGGGCCACCGGTGGTGGCGGTTCCGACCACTGCCGGCACTGGAAGCGAAGCAACGCATTTTGCCGCCGTCTTCGTCGAGCTCGAAAAGTTCTCCGTGTCCCACGAGCTCCTGTTGCCCGCTTACGCCATCATCGATCCGGAGCTTACTTACAGCCTTCCACCGAAGACGACCGCGGTATGCGGCCTGGATGCCCTTTGTCAAGCCGTCGAGTCGATGTGGAACGTTCACTCTACCGAGGAGTCGCGAGCCGATGCGAGCCGAGCCATCCGCCTGGCGCTGGATCATCTCCCTTGCGCGGTGCATCAGCCGTCAGCGGGGGTGCGCTCGGCGATGTCCGAGGCCGCCCATCTGTCGGGAAAAGCAATCAACATCACTAAAACGACCGCGCCCCACGCCATCTCCTATACGATGACTTCACGTTTCAATGTCCCTCACGGTCACGCGGTGGCGCTTACTCTGGGCGCCATGTTGGTCTACAACAGCCAGGCGACCGAAACCGACGTGAGGTTCCCCGGCGGCACCGCGCCCCTGCGCCAGATCATTGACGAATTGAACCGGCTCTTCGGCTGTCCGAGTGCCAGCGCGTCCTCGCGCCGGTTCACCCGATTCATCGAGTCACTCGGCCTTTCCACCCGCTTGAGCGAGATGGGGATACAATCGCCCGCCGACCGGCGGCTGATCGTCGAAAACGTGAACCTCGAACGACTGGCCAACAATCCCCGGGCTTTGAACGAGGAAGCGCTATCGAGCTTGCTGGATGAGATCGCATGAGTGCGTCAAAACTGAAACGTGGGTTGCTGGGTTTCCCTGGGTTTCCAAGCTGTGTTGACTTCCCGTTATGCTTGTGTGATGATACTTGAAAACCACATGCATTTGCCTTGGGCGTCGATAGCAATCAGTTTGATTCTTTCCACGACGGACGTCGTGAGCATGGAGGCAATATGAGATCCTTGCGCCCAGAGTTGGTACGACTCATCATGCTGGTCGGCCTTCTCCATTTCGTTTTTCCGCGCACGGCCCATGCTTATCTCGATCCGGGATCGACGAGCTACGCGCTGCAAATGGTGATTGCGGCTTTGGTCGCTGCCGGCTTCGCCATCAAAACCTATTGGGCCAAGCTCAAGTCATTCTTCGGCGGCTCAAACCTCTCCTCAGAGAGACGTGGAGAAGATACGGCTGACTCGCCGACGGAGAAAGCGTCTCGGCCTTAACGCCATCGCCCGGTGGATAGACCAGTCGAACCTTCCGACCAAGACCATTCTTTCATCATTCTCTACGACGGCGTCTGCGGGTTATGCAATCGACTGAATCGGTTTGTTATTAACCGAGATCCCGAGGGTAGGTTTCGGTTCGCTTCCCTCCAGAGCGAGTTCGCTCGGGAAGCGTTGGCAAAACACAACAAAACTCCTTCTGATTTAAGCACCCTGTATCTCATTGTGGGTTCCGCCAGCGGGGGGCAGCGCCTACTCTCGCGAGCTTCCGCCGTGATCTGCATTTTGAGCCAAATCGGAGGCATCTGGCGTTTGGCCACTACGCTCGCCGTTGTTCCACTTTTCGTGCTCGACTTCGGTTACAACCTGGTGGCCAAAAACCGCTACCGACTCTTCGGGAAACACACCTCCTGCCCGTTGCCCGAGCCTGAGCTGCAAAGTCGGTTTCTCACCAAGAATCCCCCGTCTTGAGCCGGGGGATTGTCGTGGGATTGCTGGATTGCTTTGACAAGTGTGATCCCGGTGTGGTATAAATTTATATTACAAAATCCTATATTCTAAAGTTCTGAAAAGCTATGCACGTCGTTGAGTTGCGAGACCTCACCAAAGATTACCCAGTGGGGGCTTTTCTCAAGAAGCAACGAAGGGCGCTCGATCGCTTGAGCCTGGAGATCGATGAGGGAGAGATCTTCGGGCTCATCGGTCCCAACGGGGCCGGTAAGACGACCACCCTCAAGCTGCTCATGAATCTCATCTTCCCTACCGAGGGGCAGGCGGAGATCCTGGGAAAGCCGACCGGCGACATAGCGACTAAGGCGCAGATCGGGTATCTTCCCGAGAATCCTTACTTTTACGACTACCTGACCGGCGGGGAACTGCTCAACTACTTTGGACAGCTCTTCGGAACGAGCCGCTCGGAGCGCAAGGAGCGTGCCGAGACGCTTCTACGCCAGGTGGGTCTTTTCGACGCCGTGGATCTTCAGCTTCGGAGATACTCGAAGGGAATGATCCAACGCCTGGGTTTCGCCCAAGCAATCCTCAATCGGCCGAAAATCGTGTTCCTGGACGAGCCCATGTCCGGTCTCGATCCCATGGGCCGGCGCGACATGAACCGGCTCATCCAGGAGCTGCACGACGACGGAGTGACCGTCGTTTTTAGCTCGCACATTCTTTCCGATGTCGAGTCGCTTTGCGACCGGGTGGCGATTCTGAACAAGGGAAAGCTGGTGCGCGAAGGCCGGCTCATGGAGATCCTAGACGTTTCGGTTCGCGCGGTCGAGGTGGTGGTGGACGATCTTTCTGAAGCAATCGAGCGCAAGATTCGATCGCTTGCCCAGCGTTTGCGACGAGACGGCCGGCGGACCCGGCTCGAGTTTCGCGATCACCAGGAAGTAAACGGGGTTCTGGACCTTATTCGGTCCGACGAAGCACAGCTCATCTCGGTCCATCCGGTGAAGCAGACTCTGGAGGAGTACTTTGTACGCCAGGTAACGACAGCAGGAGAAGGGCCGTGAACCGGACGGTTTGCATCGCCCTCAACACTTACCGGGAGACGATCCGGGACAAAGTCCTGTACAATCTGGTGCTCTTTGCCCTGATCCTGATCGGAAGCTCCTATCTCTTGAGCCAGATCTCCATTTACCAGGAATTGAAGATCATCAAGGATCTGGGTCTGGCCACCATTTCCGTCTTCGGCACCGTGATCGCGGTCTTCATTGGAATCGGCCTGGTGTCGAAGGAAATCGACAAGCGCAGCCTTTACAGCCTGCTTTCGAAGCCGGTCTCGCGGCTCGAGTTCCTGCTCGGCAAGTATTTGGGTCTGTGTCTCACGCTGGCGGTGAACGTCATCATCATGACGGCGGGGCTTTACGTGGTTTTGTTTTTCATGAGCCGAACGTTGGAGCCGGAGCTTCTGAAAGCGATTTATTTGATTTACTGGCAGTTGGCGCTGATAACCGCCTTGGCGCTTCTGTTCAGTACATTTACTTCCTCGATTATGAGTGGTGTGTTTACCGGATTTGTTTACGTGGCCGGTCATTTTACCCCGGAGCTCCGGCACTTCGACACGGTGGTGGAATCGGAATTGCTGCCCAGGCTGACCGGAGTCCTTTACTACCTGCTGCCGAATCTGTTGAATTTCGACGTCAAAGCTCGGGTGGTCGCCGGAGATCCGGTGCCGGCTTCGTTTCTCGTCTATTCGACCCTATACGGTATGATCTACATCGCCGTCGTGCTATTGGCGTCCATCGTCATTTTCAACCGCAGAAATTTGAAGTAGGCGCCGCAGACGATTCGCGTGGCACCCGGGATCAAGTTGGAAGCAAACATTCAAGACGAGCCGGCCGGCCCTCAGGTCGTGGATTTACCGGGCCGCGTCAGCCTTGAGTCCATCGAATCTTCCTTATGAGCAAGATGCCCGAGCTTTCGTCACTTTCGAATCGTCGGCGCGCCCTAGCAGGGGGTGTCTTGCTGGCGGTTGTATTCTCTCTGCTCTTCTTCGCTCTCTTTCGGCTTCAAACGCTCATCGACGAGCGTTTTGGGGAGTATCGTTCCACGGAAGAGATCCTCTATATCGAAGACGGCCAATTGCTCAAGAAAGTGCTTCTCGGCTTCGAGAGCTTGGCCGCCGACCTTTATTGGCTTCGTACGGTGCAGTACTTTGGTGGTAAACGGCTGTATGATCCCGAGAAGCGATTCAATTTGCTGGAGCCGCTTCTCAACGTGACCACCGACCTCGACCCTCAGATGAAGATTGCTTATCGGTACGGGGCCGTTTTTCTCTCCGAGGCCTGGCCGCGAGGAGCGGGACTTCCCCTCAAGGCTGTTGACTTGGTTGACAAGGGCATTCTCAACAATCCCGATGACTGGCGTTTTTTCCTGGATAAGGGCTTTATTTATTTCTGGCACCTGCAAGACTCGAAAAAAGCGGCGGAGATCTTCCTCGAAGGAAGCGAGATTGCCGGTGCGCCCTACTGGATGGTAACTACAGCCGGGAGAGCACTGACTGTAGGAGGGGAACGGGAAACGGCGCGTATGCTCTGGAATGCGCTTTATGATCTGGCGGAGAACGAACAGATGCGCCGCAATGCCGAGATCCATCTGCAGCAACTCGATGCGCTCGACGAGATCGATGCCCTCACCGAGCGCGCGAAGCAATTCCGGGAGCAGGCCGGGCGTTTTCCGGGAACCTGGGGAGAGGTTGTGGCGGCGGGTCTGTTGTCGGGGATTCCTCTCGATCCGACCGGGGCGCCCTATTCTCTCAATCCCCGGCATGAAACGGTGGAGCTAGCGGCTGGCTCCTTGCTCGCCGGGTTGCCCAGCCGCTAGCACCCAACCAGGGGCTGTGCCTCGAAATCCCCTGATATCTGCATCCTTGAGCCTGCGGAGCGATTGAAGGAGGAGTTTCGTTTCATCGGAAAGTCCGAATCGCATATTCGCGCCTTGGTCGACGAAATTCGTACCGCTTTGCTGGCTTTTCGTGGCCCAACGAGGAAAGTGAGCACTGAGCCGTGATTCAGCCGATTCAATTCGAGCCCACTTGGATGGGATCGGTGCTGGCATTCGGTCTCGGTCTCATCCTGGGGAGCTTTATCAACGTGGTCATCCACCGGCTACCTCTTCATCAGTCGGTGGTTTCTCCCCCTTCACGCTGTCCGGCCTGCAAAGAGGACATTCGTGCTTACGATAACATCCCCGTCCTGAGCTACCTGATCCTGAGAGGCCGCTGCCGACGTTGCCGGATTTTCATCTCGCCGCGCTATCCGCTGGTTGAGTTTCTGATGGGATGTGGCTCTCTTGCCGCCTTCGCCCGCCACGGCTTGGCGCTCGAGTATGGGATCGAGGTCGCATTTGTAGCGGCAATGCTGGCGCTGGTGTTCATTGACTTCGACCACCGAATCCTCCCAAACGTCATCACCCTTGCCGGCACTGCGGTTGGCTTGTTGCTGGCCTGGCCGCGCCCGAGTATCACCCTGGGTGCTTCTGTTGCCGGAGCGGCCCTGGGTGCAGGCTTGCTTTTTCTGGTTGCCGAAGTTTATTTCCGAGTTAGAAAGATTGAAGGCATGGGGATGGGCGATGTGAAAATGATGGCTATGGTGGGGGCTTTTCTGGGTTGGAAGGGGGTGCTCCTTACTTTGTTCCTGG
>SDBT01006355.1_pt1 | contig 19615 bp, 15 predicted proteins | sample 2277101 | NCBI WGS metagenome assembly SDBT01 (sample SAMN10404973, study PRJNA504765) | marine sediment metagenome | isolation source: marine sediment core GS10_PC15, 103 cmbsf | place: Arctic Ocean: Southern Knipovich Ridge | collected 2010 | reverse complement strand
CAAGGCGCAAGTTGGATGGTCGTGGAGAAGCCCATCTCATCGCCCTTGCGTGCAGCCAGGCACCAGCTGGACATGACCACTGGACCCTGCGATTGTTGGCTGGCAAACTGGTGGAACTTGATGTAGTAGAGAGCATGTCGTATGAGACCGTGCGCCGTACGCTAAAAAAAATGACCTGAAGCCCTGGCAGAAACGGATGTGGTGCATCCCACGAGCTAGTGCCGAGTATGTAGCGTGCATGGAAGATGTACTAGATCAATACGAACAGCCCTACGATCCTCAGCACCCATTGGTATGCTTTGACGAAGGGCTCAAACAACTGATCGAAGAAACTCGAGTGGGATCGCCAGCCAAACCAGGGCAGAGGGAGCGCTACGACTACGAGTACAAACGCAACGGCGTACGTAACTTGAACCTGTTCTTTGAGCCGTTGACTAGTCGTCGCTCGGTCAAGATCACCGAGCGTCATACGATGCAGGATTTTTCGCACTGCATGAAATGGCTGGTGGATGAACTTTATCCGAAAGCAAAAGTCATTCAGGTGGTCTTGGATAACTTGGTGACGCATAAACCCGCTGCTTTGTATGCTACTTTCCCGCCAGCCGAAGCGCTGAGAATTCTCAATAAACTGGAGTTTCATTACACACCAAAACATGGGAGTTGGCTGAATATGGTTGAGATCGAATTGAGTGTTTACAGTCGAAGTCTGCCAAAATATATTCCAAATGATGAAATACTTTTGACCAATGTTCAGGCATTGACAGATGAACGTAATATGAAGCAAGCAACTGGTGACTGGCAGTTCCGAACTGCTGACGCACGAATCAAAAAAAAACAACTTTATCCATCCATATCAGAGTGACTGAGTATTAGTTCAATACATCTATTTCGCAAAAAAGAAAATAAATAAGTTGCTGGAATTGACCCACCATGCTCCCGACCTTATACTATGGTATTGTTTGCAGGCTGGCATATCTTCCTGGAGTCGTCTATGATCCAAGACATCGAACTGCTTACCTCTCCAGAATACAGGAGCGAACTCAGCCAGTGTATTCACTGTGGTCTGTGCCTGCCGGCATGCCCAACCTACAATGCCCTCGGCACAGAAATGGACACCCCGCGTGGGCGTATTGCTTTAATGCGGGCAGCATCGGACGGAAGAGTTGAGCTCGTCGATTTCAAGGACAGCCTCACACAGCATATGAACTTGTGCCTGGCCTGCCGCTCATGCGAGACCGCTTGCCCTTCCGATGTTAATTATGGGAATTTAATCGAGGCTGCCCGCATTGTCGTAGAGCACAACCGCTCGCCCAGTATGGCTGAAAAGTTCCTGCGCTGGCTTGGGACAAAGCAGTTAATGACCAATCGAAACCTGCTCAGGTTTATTGCTCGCGCCATGTACATCTACGAAACTATCGGGATGCAGCAGGTCGTACGATCAGCCAATCTGCTTCCCAAAACCCTACAGGCTATGGAAGCTATCCTGCCACCCATAAACCCCCACTATCAAGATTACCGGGTGCCTGCGTCTGCGGTTGGAAATAAGCGCGGCGATGTGTTGTTTTTTACCGGCTGCATCCAGGAGGGCTTTCTACCCCAGGTGAACCAGGCGACCGTGCGTGTCTTACAGCGTAACGGCTTCGAAGTGCATACACCCGCATCACAAACCTGCTGCGGCGCTGCGCACCTGCACCTGGGTGACGAAGAATACGCTAAAGGACTTGCCCGCCGAAACATTGACGCATTCCTCGATCATGAAGAAGAATTTTCAGCGATTATTAACAACGCGGGTGGGTGTGGGGCTTCGCTTAAAGAATATCCGCATCTTCTGACCGGTGATCACGTTTATGCCCAGAAGGCAATACAATTCTCTGACAAAGTCAAAGACATCAACGAATTCCTTGTGGAGAACCTGCACTCACTTCCCGAAGGTGAGTTGAAAGTCCGGGCGACCTATTCTGACTCCTGTCATTTGCGCCACGGGCAAAAAGTGGTCAATCAGCCGCGCAAATTGCTGGGGATGATTCCCGGATTGGAACTGGTCGAATTGTCGTCCCCCGATTTATGCTGCGGCAGCGCTGGGGTTTACAACATCACACAGATAGACACTGCAGACAAGATCCTTGACACAAAAATGGCGGATATCGCCGCCACTGGAGCCAACTTAATCGTGACCTCAAATACCGGCTGCCAGATGCAGCTCATCGCAGGAGTGCGACGCACTGGTTTGGAAGCAAAAGTGCTGCATGTGGTGGAAGTGTTGGATTTGTCTTACGAGAAGGGATCAGTAATTAGTGATCAGGGAGCAGCAACTAGTGGTCAATCAAAATAATTCGGCGGAAATGAGATTCTGAACCGGAACGCAGCAAAGGCAAAGAATCTAAGTATCTGGATAAAACCATTATCCCTTAGAAACTTTCCCCTGACAAATAAGGAAATCATTTATGGAGAAAACATCCCAATCAATTGATTTTGCCTCCCTGGCAAATCTTCTCCAACCCGGGCAGCTCATCACCAATCCGGTTGAATTGATCACCTATGAAGTGGATGCATCCAATGACCGCGGAACGCCTGATGGCGTCGTCTACCCACAATCCAGGGATGATGTGAGCAGGGTCGTGCGCTGGGCAACTGAATATGACATCCCACTAATACCCCGCGGAGCAGGTACCGGACTCTCCGGTGGGGCAGTAGCTGAAAATGGGGGACTGATCCTGCACTTCTCACACATGAATCACATCTTGGATCTCGATAAAGCCGGGCGCAGTGTAGTTATCGAGCCAGGTGTTGTCAATCAAAAACTGGATGAATACGTCAAGCAAAATGGTTTGTATTACCCGCCGGATCCTGCCAGCGGTCGAGCCGCTACTTTAGGGGGAAATATCGCAGAAAACGCGGGTGGTCCGCACTGTTTCAAATATGGGGTGACCACAAATTATGTAACCGGGCTAGAAATTGTGCCGGCGGATGGGCGCGCGGTTCAATTGGGTGGGCGGGCACTGGATTACCCTGAATATGATTTCACAGGTTTGCTTACTGGCAGCGAAGGCACATTGGGGATCATTACCAAAGCTTATATCCGCCTGCTGCGGGATCCACCCGGAGTGAAGACCTTGCTTGCAGCCTTTGACACGGTAGTAGCCGCAGGCGATGCGGTCTCAGCCCTGATCGGGCGCGGTTTGGTTCCGGCAACCGTAGAGTTCATGGATCAAAAGATGATGGTGATCATCGAGGATTTCGCTCAAGCTGGACTGCCCATCACGGCAGGTGCAGCGCTGATCATCGAAGTGGACGGGCATATAAATAGCCTGTCAGCGCAGATGGACGAAATCGCAGCCGTTTTGCACGAACATAAAGTTCTGGATATCAAAATCGCTCAATCCGAAGATGAGCGCGAAAAAATCTGGTATGGTCGGAATAACGCCGCCGGAGCGATGGCGCGCCTGGCTCCAGCTTACCTCACCCTGGACGGCACCGTGCCGCGCAGCAAACTGGTACCTACATTAACCGAGATCAATCAGATTTGCGAAAGATATGCGATCCGAGTCGCTTACGTCTTCCACGCCGGCGATGGCAATATTCATCCATTTTTACTCATCAGTGATCTCTCCGACCAGGAGTTAATGGAACGCATCCACGATGCCGGGCGTGAGATTTTGGAAACCTGCGTACGTCATAGTGGCACCATCACTGGCGAACACGGCGTGGGAATCGAAAAGCGAGCCTACATGCCGCTGCTGTACAGTAATGACGAATTGAACGCAATGCGGGAAATCAAGGAGGTGTTTGACCCCTGGAACATCTTGAACCCGGGGAAGATTATTCCTGAAGACCAAGGGACAAGGGAGCAAGGTGGCATGGGTGTTGGGGGGAAGAGGAGCAAGGGGGCATGGACCCAGGGCAGCAGGGGTAAACTTAATGCCAATAACAAAATCGCAATAATTCACATACCCGAGTCAACAGAAGAAGCTCGTGAAATAATAATTACGTGCAGAGATGCCAACCAAGATTTACGAATCCGAGGCGGGGATACCAAATCCAGCTTACTTCCAGAAGTTGAACATGTGATACAAACCAATCAAGTAAACGGCATCATCGAATATGCGCCCCAGGATTTGTACGTCAACGTGGGTGCGGGAACCCCAATATCAGAGCTACAGGCTACGCTGGCGAGTCATAACATATGTGTGCCGCTGCTCTCCCCCTGGGATGAAGCCACAGTGGGCGGCATCATCGCCACCAACTTCAACGCCCCCCTGCGCATGCGCTACGGTGGGTTGCGCGACCTGGTGCTTGCTCTTACGGTCGTACTGCCGGATGGACGCGTGATCCGAATTGGAAGACCGGTTGTCAAGAATGTAGCCGGTTACGATCTAACAAAGCTCTTCGTGGGATCACACGGCACGTTGGGTTTGATCACTGAAGCGACCTTGAAGCTCGACCCGATGCCACGCGACCGGTCCAGCCTGGTCGTACCGGTTGAGGATTTGGAACTTGGATTGCAGTGGAATCACGAACTTCTGAGGCTATGCCTGGCGGCATCAGCGCTACTCCTGTGCAAGGGAGTTGAAGGACTATCAGATGCGCCTTACACTTTGATTTACACCGCTGAGGGTCTCGCGGAAGACGTGGCAGCGGAGCTCTTCCAAGCGCGCGGTGTGCTGGAGGCGGGAGACGCAGGTAGAGTGGATCAAAATGATACTCTATCCGGCAGCGAAGTCTGGGGACATTGGCTGCAAACCGGTGAAAAGGGCTCTAACAACGTCCGAAAGACCACATCTCTGGTTCGGGTGGGCGTCGCTCCCAAAGACTTGCCATCTTTAATTAAACTCCTTGCGCCGTCCCTCAACGAGTCGACATATATAGCTGACCTGGCAAACGGAATGATGTATATTCAAAATGGGGGCGACTTAGCTAATATCCGTGCTGAGGCTCACAAAGCTAACGGTTATGCAGTCCGCCTTACAACACCCAAACATATGATAGAGACAACAGATCACTGGGGCTACGTACCAGAGAGTCTGGAATTAATGCGCAAGCTTAAATCACGTTGGGACCCACAAGGTTTATTCAACCCTGGAGCTTTCATAGTTTAGATTGGTCAGTTGCCATAACGTAATGGGCCATAACATGATGGGCTATAAAACAATTGCCCATCATGTTATGGAAGGAAAAGATTGACAACAATAGCATAATATGGGGTTCTTCCGAAAAAGCGAAAAGAATTTTGAGGAGATCTCTGTGAGTGATTTGCTCACATCCGCGCTTCAGCTGCAAGATTGTGCATGATCTCCTTGTTTCGTTCGTAGAGGTCGAGATAATCCTGATAGTAAGGTCGGTAAACCCGCTGAGATTCTGGGTTGGGCTGGATGATTTCACCCCCCTTGACCCAGTCTGTTATTGAATCATGGTCGAGTATGCCAGCCGCTAAACCGGCGAGGAAGGCATCTCCATAGCTGGCACCGATGGTTTGTGCCGGCACTATCTGCTCGATTCCGGCAACATCTGAGACAATCTGGAGCCAGGTTTTACTCTGGGTGCCGCCACCAACAGCGACAACGCGTTTAACGGGCGCACCGATATCCTGGAAGGTCTCAATGTTGTGGCAGATTCCATAAGCGACCCCTTCCAGCAATGCCCGGAAAAGGTGTTTGCGTTTATGAGCCAGGGTCAGACCGATGATTAAACCACGAGCATTGGGATCATTAATGGGGGTGCGCTCACCACTGAAATAAGGTAGTACGATCAGACCATTGGAACCGGGTGTGACAGTCTTGATTTCATCAAACAGTGTCTGGTAGGCAGTGTCCTCAGGGAGATCAGCAGCGAGTTCATCGCGGAACCAGCGGGTCAATGAACCGGTGGTCGCCATCCCGGCGGCAAGGTTATACTGGCTTTTGAAGGACCCGCCTACCGTCCACATGCGCTCATCGGGTACGGGATTATCAAGCACCAGAATGAAAAAGGCGGTGCTGCCATACATAATCATTAAATCTCCTGGTTGCACTACGCCTACACTGATGCCCTCACTCAGAGCGTCCACCGCACCTACCGCCACAGGCGTTCCCACTTTTAATCCGGTCTGGGCGGCACCGTTTGAGCTGACATGCCCAGCTAGTTCGTCGCTCCATGCCATGCGGGGGAGTTTGTCCAGACTGACAATCTCGTCAGCAAAGCGGTCTGACCATTCCAGGGTATTTATGTCCACCAGGGGCATATAATGGCTGGCGGTATGACGATCGATCACCTTCTCGCCAGTTAAACGGTATATCAAATAACTGCTGGCAGTGGTTATGTGGTCAGTCCGTTCCCAGACTTCTGGCTCGTTATTCTTGATCCAAAGGATTTTTGGCCCAGCAGCCTGGCTGGTTAAAGCCATCCCGGAGAGGTTATAAATTGTCTCTTCCCCCAACTTGCGATTGAGTTGCTCAATTTCAGAACTGGCGCGGGTGTCGACACCATAGAGTATTCCAGCTCGCAAGGGATTTCCGGAAGCGTCTATTGGCAGCACACATGGCCCAATGGCACTGAAAGCCACCCCGCCCACGTCGTCACCTGAATATGGAGAACCATCGAGTAAGTTCTGGCAAATGGTGACAACATCAGCCCACCACACGGCATCCGCATCCTGTTCTGCCCAGCCTGGATGGGGAATATCCATGACATGTTCAATAACATAGGATTTCAAGAGTGTGCCATCAGGCTTGACCAATACCCCTTTGCTGCTGTATGTACCGATATCAATACCTAGCAATAAATCAGACATGGTATGCTCCTATCGAAATAATTCTCTGACTGTTTTAAATTTAATCTATCTCTGTGAGACGGTCTTGTTTGACCTGTTTCTCCACCCAAGGGTAGGTTAAGGAAATTCCGTCCTTCAAGTCGTACCGGGATTTCCAGCCAATCGAGTAGATACGACCATTGCTGAAGTTGCGCGATTGGACACCCACCGGTCCTTCCACATGCTTGAAGGTGATTCTTTTCCCGGATACATCAGCGATGGTTTCAGCCAGCTCATCCACATTTACATATTGGGGGGAGCCAATATTAACGGCTCCCTGTAAGTCGGAATGCATGAGTATAAATATTCCGTCGATCATATCGTCAACGTAAGTATAGGAGCGGATCGCGGTTCCATCCCCCCAGACTTCTATGGTGCCGCCATCTTCGATTTCGGCAACCTTACGGCACAAAGCCGCAGGGGCTTTTTCTCTACCACCCGTCCAGGTTCCCTCAGGTCCATAGCAGTTCTGGAAGCGGGCGATGCGAACTTTCATGCCACGGTTGCGCTCATAAGCCTGAGCGATACGTTCAGCATAAAGCTTTTCCCAGCCATACTCGTTATCAGGGTTGGCCGGAATGGCCTCTGCTTCTGTCATCTCGGGCTCACCGGGCAGCATGTCGCGGTAGACGCACACCGAAGAGGAGAAGAAGTAGCGTGATACACCCAGTTTCCAGGCATAATGGGTCATGTGGATGTTGATAAGGGCGCTGTTGTGCATGATTTCACACTCGGCGGAGTGGATGAAACCCATACCACCCATATCAGCAGCCAATTGATATACCTCATCAAAAGCACCTTCCGGTAAGGTCAGTGCACTCAGGCAATTTTCTGCCTTTCGCAGATCCAGTAGTTGAAACTCGTCCGCCTGCGAAGGGGCAAATTCGTGCTCTTTTATGTCCACGCCCCGCACCCAGTATTCTTCACGTATTAATTTCTTTACCAAGTGACCTGCAATAAAACCGCCTGCACCACAAACCAATGCTTTTTTCATTCAACCTCCAATTTCGATTCGATACCTTTAATCACTCTCACGATGGGCTACCACCTGTAGGGCTTCCTTAATTGGTTTGTCGCAAACCAGGATGAGGTAACCGCCACCTCCGGCGCCTGATAACTTCCAACCGAGGGCCACATCCTGGTATTTTGCGATGAGTGCAATAACCATATCATTCATCATATCGGGAAACATGGCAATCTGGGCTTCGAATGAGGCTCTGAAGGAAGCACCAAATGCGTGCACATCCTTATTTTGTATCGCCTGCCAGCAATCATCAGTTGCATCCGCCAGTGCTTTCGCCTTACTGCGGTCAATGCGGGTATCCGCGAGTACATCAAAATCGGCATGGCGCGGTCCCAACGGTACCAGGTAGAAAGCACTTTCTACAAAGCGGATGGTGGTTTCATCGACGATACGTTCGAAATTTTCAGGCCAATAGGCACCATCATAATAAGCTTTTGTGAGACCGGGAAAAACAATCCCGATTGAATCCTGGGAACCAGAAATTACCTCAGTCCCTGGTGGATTGTCGTAGCAGAATAGGATTTTTGCGATTTTTTCAGGAACACCAGGAGGAAGACGTGGTCCCCATAGATCTATAGCGGCACGACGGGTGCTGGTGGCCATCCCGCTTCGTTCGTTAAATTGAATTGTTGGTTCGAGAGAGATCGTGATTACTGAACCGGGATAGTGTTTGGACACATAAGGTTGGTCTAACCAGCCTCCAGCGATATCGATCCGGAACGGGATCTGGTGGATAGCACGCAATGCGGTTGTCGTGCGGGCAGGCAAGTCAGCGTAAGGTTCGCGCTGTAGGATGATATATTCGACGCCCTGTTCTGCGCACAACTGCTGCTTTTCGGGGGTGTTGCCATCGGTATTGACAACCATGATGTCAGGTTGGAGTTGTTTGAATTCTTCTAGGAAATCGAGCATGCCAGATCCTTGAGAAATGAAAGAGTCTTTGACACACTCTACTGAATTGACCATAAACTGGCGTTCTTCCTGGGAGTTGATCGGCAGCCTGCCCTTCAACTCATATACAGTTTTATCGGAACCCAATGCAACGTAAAGATCTCCAAATGAGGAGGCTTCTTTAAAAAATGCGATGTGACCGCTGTGCAACATGTCGAAAGAACCGCTTACGAATACTTTTTTGGTCATATCGTGAACCTACTTTGTATCATGATTGAGCAATTCACCAACTTTGATAATCATCTGTATGTTTGCGGTATTCCAGATCTTCCAAACCATCTTGAGAGACCGCAACCTGGGCTGCCTGAACGGACCTGGTTAAGTAGTATATTTTACAGGATTCTTCCAGGCTGGAGCACCATTGGTAGGCTTCTTCCAGTACCGGACCGATGGAAAAACAGCCATGCCCTCGTAACATAAATATTTTATAATCTCTGAGCATTTCCGCTGCTAACTTGGCAACGTCTTTTGACCCAACTGTTGTTTCTGTTTGCACAACAGGGACTTTTCGAAACAGGTATGAGCCCTCACTATCAATCGGGATGATGGCGTCTTTTACTACCATGGAGAGGGCTACAGCATGGGGTGGATGTACGTGTACGATGGCTAAAGCAGAAGTATTTTGGTAAATCGCCCGGTGCACAACCAACTCACTGGAAGCCAGCATGATATTGCTATCATCTTCGTCCAGACCGATTTCAATTAAATCCTTCTCAGTCAAATGCGCCAGCATCGAGCCGGTACGGGTAATGACGATCCGATCGCCCATGCGGACACTCATATTGCCACCGTGGGAAGATGTCAAACCGCGGTAGAAAAGATCGTAGCCAAATCTTTGAAATTGATCAAGCATAGGTTTGCTCCTTTGCCAACTCCTCCAGTCCCAAGGCTGTAAGTTTCTTTGGGGTGGGGATACCTTCCTGAGACCAACCCCGGAATCGGTAATAATCTGCCAACATCTCATCCAGATGGACAACGTGACCCGCGCTGCCGCCTTCTTTGAGGGGTTCATTCATAAAACGAGGGGGCAGCGTATCATCGGAATGGGTGAATCCAGCCCGCAGGTTGTAGAGTCGTTCCAAATTCCAGATTCGTTCCCCCGTTATTTGCAGGTCCTGCACTTCGTACTCAATCCCGGTGATGGCTGTTATCAAGCGGGCAAAGAAATCGTCACCGATGGCGAAATTGACGAATTTGCACATTCCGATAGAGTCAATTACCGCGTTGGTATGCTGCATAACGATCAGGATTCCCGCTTTACCACTGGAGATGTGACGATCCAGCATTTTGGGGGAACCCAGCAATTCGGGTCCTAGCATGTTCCCACGCAGGTGGCAGGCGCCGCGGTTAGAAGTGGCATAGAGCAAGCCCTGACCCTGCATTCCGCGTGGGTCATAGGCTGGGAATTCTAAACCTTTAACCTGCATTGAGGTTTCGGGCATCCCATAGCGGTCCGAGAGCCGTTTTGAACCTTCAGCGATTTGATCACCCAAACCACGACGGTAGGCTATATCTTCGACCGTTTTCAGGAGTAGATCAGCGCGGCCAAATGCTAGTTCAGTATTCAACTTACCGTGCTCGACCAGTTCCATGGCACAGGCTATCGTAACCCCGCAAGAGATAGTATCCATTCCTAGACGATTGCACAGGTAATTGGCTTCGATTATTGTCTCGAAGTCGTCAATACACAGTGATGAACCTAAGGCATAGATTGTCTCATATTCAGGGCCTTCACCTTCTTGACGGCTGGTTTTGGTATTACGCTTGCAACCAATCGGACAGCTCCAGCAGGCGCCTCGTTTGGTCAGAAATTCATCCCGTAAACGTTCACCCGAAATATTATCCGCGTGCTCGAATTCACCTAATTGGAAGTTACGGGTGGGCAATACGCCGTACGAGTTCATCAGATTGACCAGCACTGAAGTGCCGAATTTTGGCAACCCTTGCGAGGTGCGCGGTGAGGCTTTGACCATCTTTCCTGCCTCATAATTTACGAAATCATAAGTATCTGGATCTGCAATCCTCGGCTTATCCTTACCGTGGGCAACGATGGCTTTCAGGTTCTTGGATCCCATTACTGCGCCAACGCCGCCGCGTCCATAAGAGCGTCCGTTTTCATCAGCAATCGATGCGAATAAGACTTTGTTTTCACCGGCAGGACCAATGCTTACCACCGCTGAGTTTTTAGTCTTTAGATACGAAACAACTTCTGGAATCTCACGCCCCCACAAATCGCCGGCTGGATGGATTTGGGCGCCGTCTTGTGAGATTTCCAACCAGACCGGACTGCTGGATTCTCCTTTAATAACCAAGGCGTCGAATCCAGCCCATTTGAGCCGTACACCAAATTGAGAACCGGAATTAGCGTCGAACATTGTCCCTGTCAGCGGGGAAAGCGTACTCAAGGAGGAGCGTCCCCCTGTTGGGACACGTACACCGGTTAAAACACCAGTACAAAACGCCAGGATGTTGTCCGGGCTGAGAGGATCAGTTTCGGGTGGGACTTCTGTGTAAACCAGGTATGTCCCAAAACCTCTTCCTCCCAGATAATTGTGCAAGATTTCTTCATCTATTTCTTCAATGACTGAACTACCATCGCTCAGATCAACGCGCAGCATTCTTTTTGTCCAACCATTCATATCTTACTCCAGTAAATAAAAATAACGAACAGACTCGTTCTCCAATTTCCCGTAATCATTCTAGCTCATTACCTGGCAAGGAAATTGTATCATCCAGCTGGTTTACAATTATGGGATCTTCCGGTTTCTTGGACATTTTATCAAGACCGCTTGAGGTAACCAAAAATCGGTCTTGATCTATTCGTATCGAGATATTACCGTCACTTGAGCGTATCAAATCCTGATTGGCCCCAATTCGAGTAACACGGACGATTTCCTGACGTAAGCGGTATTCATTGTGGACTAGCATAGTTTATTCTTTCACCTTCAGTTCCAGATAGCGTTCGTACGCATCGTCCCAAGCCATCGATTTGGTCGGGACGCATGTCTGCAGTTCAGAAGAATCCCCCACTATCGCACGTCCTTCCGTCAGGGAAGCGATATCCCCCATAGCGATCGCCTGGACGAGGATATTGCCCAGGGCGGCAGCTTCAACGGGACCTGCGATTATTGTTTTACCAGTGGCATCAGCGACAAACTGGTTGAGGAGTCTGTTCTTTACGCCCCCACCAATAATGTGGAAGAGCGGATAGTACACCCCCCTCAGACGTTCAATCTGTTCTGAAACCCAGCGATATTCCAGCGCCAGACTTTCAAGGATACAACGAATTATTGCGCCTCTATCATGGGGTATGGATTGTCCCGTATCAGTACAAAAAGATTGGATGGCAGCGGGCATATCGTTGGGGGTCGAAAAGCGGTTGTCACCAGGGACGATCAGGGGACCAAACGGCTGTGCTATAGAAGCCATTCGGGTAAGTTCATCATATGTATATTGTGATCCCAAGCGTGCCCAGGCTCGGCGGCATTCCTGAACGAGCCACAAGCCGACGATATTTTTTAGGAAGCGGATTTTATCTCCGACTCCACCTTCATTTGTCATGCCCGCAGCTAAACTACCAAGGCTGACGTCGGGTTGATCGATCTCCACGCCTAATAGCGACCATGTGCCGGAACTCAAATAAATGTAATCCGGAGAAGATGCCGGTACTGCCGCAACGGCGCTGGCGGTATCATGCCCGGCGCTGGCGATTACAGAAACAGAATCTAAACCCAGCTCTTCCCTCAATGAGGGTCTTAATTCACCTAAAATTGTGCCCGGTGGCACAACTTCGCCGAAAATCTTTGTAGGGATGCCGAGCCGGGCTAATAAATCAAAAGCCCACTCCCGTTTGCGCATGTCGTAGCACTGGGTCGTACTCGAGATGGTAAACTCATTGACCTTACACCCGGTGAGGTAGAAGTTGAATAAATCAAGCATATTGAGGAACGTATGCGCAATTGATAAAGCCGGGGAATTAAATGCTGCCATAGAAAGCAGTTGATATAAACTATTAAGCGGTAGAAACTGGTTACCAGTTTGATTAAAAATCTCACTTTTCGGCACCCGGGAAAATGCAACTTGCATGATCCCATCGGTGCGGTGATCCCTGTAGTGGTATGGATTCCCGATGAGGGTGTCATCAGCTGCCAGCAACCCAAAATCCACTCCCCAGGTGTCCAATCCGAGGCTGCATATAGTCTCGCCAAACTCTTGCGAAGCCAGCGCTAGCCCGCGCTTAATCTCGTTCCAAAGTTGGAGGATATCCCAGTGTAAATGTTCACCCAACCATACACCGGCGTTAGAAAAGCGGTGCAATTCCTGCATCCGCAAGCGTTTCCCATCAAATTTTCCGGCGATAAGGCGCCCACTCTCAGCTCCAAGGTCAACTGCCAAATAGGTTCGGGCATTCATATAAACCACCAGTTGAGATTAAAAAATAATCGCTCTGGGAAGGATAATCCATATTATGGGCAAAGTTGACTCTGGCAACTATGAAACACCTTTTTTTAGAATGATGTTGGCATATTTTCTGGTATCACCGCTCATAACCACAACAAAGGCTTTGGATGCTCGTTTATAAAAATCGTAGCGTTCGATAAATCTGATTGGCGGAGTATCCGGAGCGTAGGTATAGATTACACAGCGATAGCCAGCCTCCACAGCAGGGTCTGGTTCATCGCCCGGGACGCATTCCATCATTACGGCAGGATCGTCCACATAACTGTCCAGCGTAAAGAGAGGTAGGATGGCATCCAATAAAGCCTCGATCTGTATACCATCGGCGCGGATTACATGACGGTTGGTGCTATCCCCGGGAAAGTGAGCATCTGCCAGCACTATTTCATCCCCATGCCCCATGCGGTAGATAGCTGCCAGAAGTTCAGGGCTGAATAATGGCGATATTCCTTTTAACATTGTCCTTCTCCAGGTTTACTCTACTTGAATTACCACGCTTCCAGTGACATATCAGACATGCTGTCACTTTTGAAAAGTGAAGATAATAGAAAAGCGTAAGCTGATTATTTGTATAGGGCCCCAAAATTTGCACATGCCCGGAAATCCGCGCCTTGAGGTTCATTTGCACCAAACGATGTCCAGGTGTGAGGGCGGAAGACTCGCACTTCTGAGACATTGTGCATATAAACCGGAATACGCAGCATGGAGGTTAATGTGATTAGATCGGCGCCGATGTGACCGTATGAGATGGCGCAGTGATTTGCGCCCCAGTTCGCCATAACGGTGTAAACATCGCGGAATGGACCAGAACCGGTGAGGGTGGGCACAAACCAGGTCGTCGGCCAGGTTGGACTGGTGCGTTCATCGAGGATCTGGTGGACATCATCCGGTAGATCCACAGTGTAGCCTTCGGCAATTTGAAAAGCAGGTCCTAACCCTTTGACCAGGTTTAGTCGGCACATGGTAACCGGCATGCCGCCGCGCGTTTTTAATTTAGTCGACCAACCGCCTCCTCGAAAATATTCGGTGAGACCAGCGTGCCAAGTTGTGGCATTCAGACAGCGATCGACTTCTTCGGGAGTGATCTCCCAATAGGGTTTCATTGCCGGTATACCATCTATTAACTGCTGACCAGTTCCGTCGAGAGCGGCTGGACCGGAGTTGATCAAGTGCAGAAAGCCGCCTGAAGCCATCCCTTCCAGATCGTATCCACTCACTCGTTTGATAGCCTGCGGGCTCCAATAGGTACGCACATCAGCAAAAATCTGGGCAGTCCCGGACAGCAGTTGACCAAACAACATACATATGCCGTTGAGGGCATCGTTTTCTGTGGCGACGATGTAAGGTTCACGGATTCCATTCCAGTCAAATGAAGTATTAAGAATGGCTTCCATAAAATCACCGTTGGGGAAATAGTCTGACCACTGGCGCTGCCCCTGGAAACCGGCAGCAATCGCGTTATGACCGAGTGCTTCTTCTCCAAAACCGAGCTCGTCCAGACGAGGATTTCCAACCATCAGATCCCGGGCGATTAAAGTCATTTTGACCGAGGTCTCCCAATCATCATCTTTTTGATCACGAGAACGCTCATTCTGGGGAGGGTTGTAGTCCTTCCCTTCGGGGCAGTTAACTTTAACCCAGGCGAGGGCTTTATCGAATTCTTCAGGATCATATATGCTTTCATTCATGCGGCGGACAAATTCGGTCATATCCACCGATTCAACCCGCATGCCGAGGTAATCTTCAAAGAGAGATTGGTCCACAATCGAACCGGCAATACCCATCGAGACGCCACCCATGGCCAAGTATGATTTGCCACGCATTGTGGCGACGGCGAGTCCGGCTCGGGCAAAGCGCAGCAGTTTATCCTGCACGTCTTCAGGGATGGTGTTGTCGCCTGCATCCTGCACATCGCGACCGTAGATGCTGAAGGCAGGTAATCCCTTCTGGTTGTGACCAGCTAAAACGGCTGCCAGGTATACCGCACCCGGTCTTTCGGTACCATTAAAGCCCCAGATGGCTTTTGGGATCAATGGGTCCATATCCATGGTCTCAGAGCCATAACACCAGCAAGGGGTCACAGTGATGGAAAGACCCACACCCTGGCGGGCAAATTTCTCTACGGTTTGGGCTGCTTCGGCGACGCCCCCGATGCATGTGTCTGCTAAAACGCATTCCACAGGCAGTCCATTGGCATGGCGTAGATTGGCACTCAAGAAATCGGCTGTGTTTTTAGCCATATCCATCGTCAGCTCTTCTAACGATTCGCGGATACCCTTGCGGCGTCCATCAATGGCTGGACGAATCCCTATCTTGGGCATGTCACCTGCCAAGCGGTTATGAGGTCGGTTTACCTTTATTTCTTGTTGACCAGTACTCATGAAAAAACTCCCATTAACGAAATGAAATTAGAAATCGGCTATTAGCCCTTAACCGCGCCAACCAGCAGTCCACGGGCGATATATCGTTCTAAAGCGATGGCGATCAAAATAACAGGGATGATCATAATCAATATCAGAACTGACATATACCACCACTGAGGTCCACGGGTGGCATTCTGAGCGGCGATTGTCAACGGCAAGGTTTGAGCATCGGCGCCAGATAGGAATAAGGCCAGCAAATACTCATTCCAGGCGAAGACCAGCACGAACAGAAACGTGGCTACCAGACCAGGTACTGAAAGAGGCAGCACAATGACTCTGAAAATCGTATAGCGAGATGCGCCATCAATACTGGCACACTCCTCCAATTCTTTCGGGATGGTCATAAAATAGTCGCGCATCAACCAGATCACAATTGGCAGGTTAACGGCAATGTAAGTGATAATCAACGCTGTGCGGGTATCCAGCAATCTTAATTGCTGGAATAAAACATAGATCGGAATCACTACTGCAACTGGTGGCAACATGCGCTGTGAGATGAGCCAAAATCCGATGTCGTTGTTACTGAGGGAGCGTTTAAATCGGCGACCGATGGTTTGCAGGATCAGGATGAAAATCGCAATTGCTACTACTACGGCAATCTGCCAGGGTACACCCAGTCTCACAGCGAGGATGGCCAATACAATACACCCAATAAAAGAAAGGATTGCACCAATGCGAGGCCGGTATTCAAAGCGCGTCAGGGCGTAGGCTGCCGCGGTTCCTAAAAGCAAAGCCAATGATGCACTGGTGAGGGACACGATTACAGTGTTGAGGTATGGGCGGAATGTATCGTTGCTTAAATCTCCCACCATGATGTACTCCCAGGCATGTAGCGATGGTTCAAAATCCACAAATGGGATATAGAAGGGTCCGGTGTTCACATCAATAGGCAGTTTAAAAGATGTCACCAGCAGCCAGTAGATGGGAAACAGGACCACCAGAGCCCATACTATAAGCAATACGTAAGAAATAATCAATCCGGCTGTCGAGGGTGAATGGAGCGATTTACGTTTGAAAAGGTTATCGATAGTACTCATAACGCCTCCACGGCACGACCACGAAACAAGTTAATAATAGTCAGCGCTGCCAGTGTTACCACAATCAGCAAGATGTAGGCGATGGCTGCTGATTGGCCCAAGTTTAATGAGCGCCAGGAGAAATAGGCGTGCAAAGTCAGTGACTCAGTGGCTGTACCCGGTCCGCCATTCGTCATAATATTGGGCAAATCTACGATCTTAAACGCTTCAATCATACGAATCAGGATCAAAGTGATGCTGACAGGGAGTAAATTGGGAAAGGTGATGTTCAAAAAAATTTGCCAGCGGTTGGCGCCATCCACCAGGGCAGCTTCCACCTGTTCAACCGATTGACCTTCCAAAGCTGCTAATAGCACAATGAACATAAATGGTGTCCACTGCCATATATCCGCAATCATGATTGCCCCTCGCGCTCCCCAGGGATTAGTGACCCAGGAGTAAAGACCTAATCCCATTCCCTGCCAGATGGGCTGGAATGGGCCTTTGTCGGTATCGGTCAACATACGGAACATGTATGCTACCCCTACCGGCGTAATCATCATTGGCAGCAGGTATACAACCCGGAAAAATCGCCGACCGGGAATCCGTTGGGTGGTGAGCAAAGCCAATCCAAGACCAAGACTATATTGGACGGCGATTCCCAGGAAAACAAATATCCAGGTGACGACCATTGTGCCAGGGCGACCTTCTGCGTTGAGGGTGTGAATCAGCAACCAGAAGGCAAGTCCTAATGCCACAGAGGCGATTATGCGGCCAATTGTGCCTGCAATCGAGCGCTGCGGACTGCGGGTATAGCGCACCAGTGTAACGGTAAGGGCGATGACAACAGCTCCCAAGATCAACCAACCTATTGGAGAAGGTGCGCCCATTTTTCCCAAAAAGTGGGTTTGTTCACTGCCTACCAGCAGTTTTTTATAGTTATCAAATCCGATCCATTGAAACTCAAAACCGCCTTTCACGAATTTAAAGCGAGTTAGAGACATATAGAGTGAAATGATCAGAGGAAATACGGACAATGCGAGAACAACCAGTATCGCGGGGAGTATAAAAGCATTACTGGCTACTCGATCCAACCAGGCAGACAACTTTCGCATAATAATCTCCAGGCTGTTGGTGAAAAAACAAAATAAAAAAAAGTGCGAATGGGGTAGATGCGTCGATATTTGGGTTGCCCTACCCCTTTTTAAAAAAAAGAAATTTCAAGTGACTCAAAGCCCGACCAAACCTAGTCGGGCTTTGAGATAAATGTGAGGCTAATGAAAGCCTACTTTTGAACGCCGAGAGTAGCCAGGTACACCGCAAGTTGATCTGCACGGCCTAGCTCTTCGGTTATTTCCTCCCAACCGTCGTAGATTTGCTGGACAATCTCTTCGAGGGTGATTTCACCAGCCACAAATTGGGCAATAGCTTGATCCAGGACAACCTGCTGGTAGCGCTGGTTTTGCGGAATGCGCAGGTCAAGCACCATGTTGGGGCTGGCCAGACTGGCTTCGATAGCACCCAGGTAATCGCTGGCTGCCTGCGGGCTCATTCCTGCATCCACCCAGGCCTGGCGGTTTAGGAACTGCGAGGTCCGGTACGGGTTGAAGCCTGTGATACCGATGGTGACATCAACGTTAGCCTGCGCCGGCTGAGACATGTATGAGAAGAAATCATAGGCCGCGTTTTTAACAGTGTCATCCGCTCCGGCGTTTATCCCGCCCGACCAACCTCCATAAGCGGCGAACGGAGCGTGGTTCACGCCGTCCACGGCATAGGGGCAGGTGGTCTCATCGCAGTCAACCAGTTCACCGGTTTCTCGATCCAGCACCTGGGTGGAACCAGGCAGGACCATGGCGCCGGTCTTGTCTATGACCACGGAGGTATCGGGATCGATCGCCAGGGTACCGATATCACCCCAGTCAATCGAAAGTGCACACCGACCAGTGGTGAAAAGACCCCGGGTGTCGCCAACATCCAGGTTTAACTCATCTGGTGGACCGAATTCAGTGGTCGCATCGTAAATTTCTAAAGCCTTTCTGAAGGCTGCGTTATCCACCAGGGGCTCCATTGTCTCCAGATCGAAGAATGCACCTTCAGCGGTACCCTTACTCTGGATCATTGAAGCTGCGATGTCAGTGATGACCCAGTATGCCTGCGCGCCGCGCTTCTTGGTGATGCAGGAGCCATAGTCGGGATCTCCGTCCCCATTGAGGTCCTGTCCGTGGAACTCGGCAGCGATCGTGAGATACTCGTCCCAGGTCTTGGGGGCAGCATCGATCAGGTCGGTGCGATAGTAGCCCATGTGGAAGTCGCCATCCAGTGGGATTGTGTAGATATCGCCCTCATAGGAGGCGCTGAAGTCACGGAAGAAAGGCGCCACATCTTCCCATTCCAGGGCATCATCAGCGGCGACACGATCAGTCAGGTTCTCGATATAGCCGGGGACGATGTAATCCACCATCCATTGTGGGGCAAATACCCAGGCGTCAAATGCATTGGTGCCCGTGGCTACATCGGTCAAAATCTTCTGGTACAGGTCGCTAAAGGGGACAATGATCACGTTGACTTTAGCGCCGGTGAGAGCCTCAAAGTCGGGAGCGCGTCGCTGAAGCGGTTCGGCGATCTGCGGACCGGTGAAGGTCAACACATTGATTTCCACACCCTCGTAAGGGAGAGCCTCGGGAGGAGGTGCGACTTCGACCTCAACTTCAACAGTTTCGATTACGGTTTTTTCGACCTCAACTGACCTGCCCCCAATATTAGTACCAACCACTATGTTAGACCAACTCGAGAAATTTGTGAAGGTATGGGGATAAAAGTCTGCGGAACTGGTGGGCTATACCCAAGAGAACTATGTGGTCTCACTGTGTTGTAATGCTTTCTCCACATCTCAATCAGCACCTGTGCCTCCTTTAGAGAATAGAAGAGCTCTCTTGCTAACAGTTCATCGCGCATC
>SDBT01006354.1_pt1 | contig 19619 bp, 15 predicted proteins | sample 2277101 | NCBI WGS metagenome assembly SDBT01 (sample SAMN10404973, study PRJNA504765) | marine sediment metagenome | isolation source: marine sediment core GS10_PC15, 103 cmbsf | place: Arctic Ocean: Southern Knipovich Ridge | collected 2010 | reverse complement strand
TTCAGAGATTAAAACTCTGATTGGAAGTGTAAGGATATCAATAATTATCATCGAGAACTCTTGAAGAATGTTAATTATTTGAGGGATTTTTTCACGAGTTTTTTCAATAGAAGAGATTTCTGATGATATTAATCCGTTTTCACGTTCTTTTTGTAGTTCTTCCCATATATTTCCCTTTAATTCAGAAAAGTCAATGCCTAAATTTTCAAGAGCCATTTGAATTCCTTCAAAAAGGTAGTTAATTGTATCTCTACCAGTAAAAAGTTTTATATTTTCAACCATTTCAGTAGGAGCTAAACCTTCTAAAAAATTTACGAGCAATTCATTGTAATCTCGAATTACATCAAGAGGTATGAATAATAATGTCATCTCTTTCATCTGTTTAAAGAGATATCCTAAAATTTTCGCGAACCATTCATTTTTAAGAGTTTTTTCCAATAATCCACCATATTCGTTTAAAAGATGTGTACCTAAATATCCAATTATTCTTATCATATCATCTTCGTAATTACGGAAGTAATCGAAGAAATTTTTTGGTTCCATGTTTAATTTGTCTTTAATAAATTCAGAAACTCTCTCCTTTATGCCTTCTAATGGTTCATCAAGATATTCCTCTAGTTTATCTATAGATATTATATCCTGAAGTTTATCAATTATATCTAACTTAGTTTCTTGAACAATTTCTTCTTCTATGCTTTCTTCCAAATATATACCTGATGATATTTTATCTTTAACTTTAGAAGCCTTTAATTCACTCCATTCTTTATAGTCATGTATTTTACATATGAATTGAAGGTGTTCATCTCCTTTAGTTATACATCTTTGCTCGATTATTTGTATTCGATAATCATTTCTTTTTACCTTTAAAATGAAATTTGCTACGCTCTCCAACATTCCACAAATTCCGCAAGCCATTCCCTCTGAATCTATATCTTTTAATTTATTAAAATCAAAGGTATCTTCGATATCTTGTCCATATCCAGCACAAATTGGACATTTTTTAATTTTTAAAATATAATCGTTATATTTTGCCCCCTCCTTAGGAATTTCTTCATAAGAATAATCATCTAATTCCATTCCAAAGACTACTACCCAAAGAATCTCGAAATAATCCAGAATTTTTTTAGGATTTCCTGGCATGAATTTGAATATACTTGAGTGGCGCTCACATGATTCATAGGCAGCGTTCTTTCCTATTTCTCTAAGGATTAATAAGCTTTCTTCTTCATTGTTAGAAATTTCATTGACTTCCTTTAGGATCTCCCTATAAAGTAGTGAATAAAATAAGCCATTAGTAGAACGCCCAAAAATTTTCGTGATTTTTTTCATTAGCCATTGAAAAGTTCCCATTTTCACTCCTCCTTCCCTATATTATATCTAAATATTTGAATACATGATTTATTTCCAAAAGTTCTCGATTCTTTTACTTCAGATGGTTCTAAAAAAATAGACGAGGGTTCACTAAATTCCTTATTGATAAGATAAATAAATTCAGATACCATCCCGATCAATACTTCACATCCAGCGATTTCTAAATTATTAAGCGGGTATTTACATAAAGCGCATTTATGATCTTTAACAATTATTTCATTATTTAATTGGTCAACCTCAATAGAGATTGCACTATTTAATATTTTTTGATAAATAGTTGTAATAACATCCTTTATATTAGTTATAGTAACAGTTTCTGTTGGTTTCCAATAATTAATATATGTTCGAGCAATATTTTGCCCCATTTTCCTTAATTTCTCTTTTACGTTTTGAATTTTGTTTTTTTCCATAAAGCGAACTAGTCCATAAACACTATTTCGCATTTGATTCATCGTTATTTCCGTTTGAATTAACTCTTTCCTAGAAAAATTCATATTAATGTTTTCCAATCTTATTTCAAATTAAATATTGAAAAAATTCATTAAATAAAAAATTTTTAATCTCTTTAATAGATTATTTGTATGAGATCTTAATTGTAATTATCGAAAATTATCAAAAAAAAAGGAAAAGTAATAATTAACATATCAAATTAAAAAAAATGTATATTTACATTTTTTCAACGATTTCTCTGAGAATCTGTTCTCCCGCAGCACCAACCATCATTCCATTTTTAACAAGAAGTTGCCCTTCAACTTCTATAGGATGATTTAAGAGTTCTCCATTGTTGAAAAAGAGAAGGGTAGGTATAGCAGTTATTCCAAAATGTTCCCCAAGAGGGCGATTCTGGTCAAGATCAGTTTTTAATAGATGAATTAATCCTTCTTCCTTTAATTTTTCTAAAATTGGACCGACAAATTTGCAAGGCCCACACCATATAGTGTATACATCTAAGATCGCTTTACCTTGTTTAACTTCTTCAGAGATTTCTATGCCAAATTCGTTTAATTTTTCGATATTCACTAAAAAATCATCTATAATTATGAATTTTGATAGTTTTATGAGTATTAATTAATTATTCTTTTTTATTCTTTTTATTTATAAAAAATTAAAATAATCCTGCTTAACATCCCATACTAATATTTTATATTATTTTTATATTACAAAAACTTGACATTTTCTAATTAGCAAAAATTTAATTTTAAAAATAAAAAATTAATTTTAAAATCAACAAATTGTTATTATTCATAATCTTTAAAACTATTAAGATATTAAAATGGCAACTATAGATTTTAATTTTAGAAACCAAATTCTTGGTCATGAGATTGGCAATACCCTAGCATATTGTTATCAATGTGCGACTTGCAGTGGAGCATGCCCTGTAGCACAAGTTACTGAAGGGAAATATAACCCAAGACGCTTAATACTAGATGCGTTATTAGGATTAAAAGAGAAAATATTCGGACCAGAAAATGTTTTTAACATTTGGGGTTGTACGGTTTGCGATACGTGTGATGAAGTATGTCCTCAAAAGGTTGAACTTACTGAAATTTTCACGATTTTAAAAAACATGAGCGTGGAAAGGGGTGAAGCTCCTGCCCATTATACTGGTCAAGCTTCAACAGTTCTGGAACATGGTAAAGCAATTCCCATGCAACCTGCTATAGAAAGAAGACGTACACAATTAGGATTACCCGCAATTATGACTCCAGATGTTAGTGAAGTAAAAAAACTATTAGAAGCTACTAAATTACCAGAAAAACTTCCTAAATCCGAATAAATTTTCTAATTTCTTATTAATTTAAATTCATTAATTTTCATTAGTATTTTTATAGACTAAAACTATAATTGAATTAAAGCGAAAATTTACACATTTCAAATTAAAACATTTGTGAGGTAAAATACATTGAGAAGACCAATCATAGGGGGCAATTGGAAAATGAATAGAGGTACTCCTGAAGAAGCTCAAGAAATGCTAGAAAATCTAATTCCCTTAATAAAATCAATCGATACAGTTGACATAGTCATTGCACCACCATTTACTGCATTAACGAGCGCATGTATAAGCACTAAGGATACAAATATCAATATCAGCGCGCAAAATATGCATTTTGAAGAGAAGGGAGCTTTTACAGGTGAAATATCACCAAATTTTTTAAAAAATATAGGGATTGAGTATGTTATTTTAGGGCACAGTGAAAGAAGAGACATATTCAAAGAAACAAATGCTTTAATTAACAAAAAACTCAAAAAGGCATTATTAATGGAGTTAAAACCTATTGTATGTATTGGTGAACATTTAGAAGAAAAGGAAGCAGGAAAAACAAAAGAAATTATAGAATTTCAGATTTATGAAACATTTAAGGATCTTAGTAATACTGAGATGATAAAAACAGTTATAGCTTACGAGCCGATATGGGCAATAGGTACTGGCAAAACCGCTACACCAGAGCAAGCAGAAGAAATTCATGTTTTTATTAGAGAACTCCTATCTAAAAGATTTGATAATGAGACAGCAGATTCAGTGAGGATTCAGTATGGAGGATCTATTAAGCCAATGAACGCAGAAGATTTATTTAGTAAAGAAAATATTGATGGTGGTTTAGTTGGAGGCGCTTCTCTTAAAGCAAATTCTCTATCTGAAATAATTAAAGCTGCTGAAAAAAGTACAAGATAAGAACACTTTAAATTTCAACTAGTTGATAATTATATTATTTTTTTTAAATAAAACGTTATTATTTGAAATTTGCTAACTAAGAATATTATTAAAAGCTGAAGTTAATTTTGACGGGAATTCCCCAAAATAACTCAGAGGATCTGCGAAAAGCAAATAAAAATATGGTTCAAATAAAATATCTTCAACTGTTGGACCAACATCTGATTTAATAATACAAACTTGAATTTGTTCATCAGAAAAATAGGACTGTCTATAGATCCATTCCAATGGAGCTATTTCAGGAATGTAACCAATATGTCTTAAAATATGATTAATATTTTCTAAAGTATATTTTTTTCCAAAAACATATATAGGAGAAAGGTCAAATGAAGCAATACTAATTCCCCACAGGCCATAATCAGTCATTTTATTTAAAAAATCATTTGATAAACGTTTTAACTCATTCTGATGGTTTAAAATATTTTCTCTGGCTTTTGAGTCCGTTAAAATATCAAAAATTTTATTTTCTTCACTATTATGAATATTATCTGCAGAATCAAGAGGAAGTTTAGAATTTATAAATAAATTATAGATTAATTTTATTTTTTCATGAACTGATTTATGCAGTAAAAAAGATTCTGTTTGTGCTGTAATCAATACATCTCCTTGATATTTTTTTTTTTTTTTTTCAAATTTTGCTGAGGTTTTTTCTTTTTTAGGTTTGAATTCAAGTACTTCTATTTTTTTATCAATATTTCTAGCAAATTCATATAATGCTGAGATTAAACCGGCGATAAGGTCAAATTTAGAATCAGGATCAATTTGATCTTGAACTCTTGATTTATCCTTAGAAAAGTCGAAAAATCTTAAATAAATTTTTACACCTTCTGGTACAGGTTTAATTAAAGTATTAAAATAGGGAAAACCGGTTGTAGATATTATACTAATCTCATAGATCGTCATTTATTTAAATAATCTTTATTTCTATATTTAGAATTTAATTAAACTGCTATTTTAACTAATTTTAATGTTTTTAGATTTATAATTATTTTTTTAATCTTAAGTTAATAAAATAAAATAGAAATGCTTCACTTTTCCTATTTGGTTTACTAAAATCAAAAATTATTTTTTCATGACTTATCCTTTATTGTAAAAATAATAAATCTTTGATTATTAAAAGTTAATATGAAACACTTACTAACTCACTACCCCTAATTTTATAATCTCGGTCAATATATAAAAGTAAAGCATGTCCGGAATGTATATATACTAAGGGTGTCGTAGCTTTTGAAGAGTTTTCTATTAATTTCTTTTTAATTATGACTGTTAGTGTTCTTCTACATCCTTTACAGGTAATTAAAGCAGTTTTAATTATATCTATAGTCCTATACTCCTTAAAGGTTTCTTGGATAACAGTATTAAAACCTTTAAAGATATCACATGTATCTCCATAAAAACTTGTTAATAAACTTTCATCATACATATAAAAAAATTTTTCAATTATATATTCTAAGAGAGCGTCTATTAATTGAGATTGAACTTCAAGGTCAGTGCCTATAGAAAATACAGTTTCATTTTTGACATAATAAACAATTTTTATATCACCCTTAGTGATACAATAAAATATATTCCTTTCTGGGGCATTTCTGGTTAACTGTACTTCAAAAAAACTTGTTTTTTGAAAATTTTTAGATTTCCATTCAAAAAATGTATCGCTAGCGTGTTTATAGCGACCGATATTAAAAAAAAGAATTTTTTCATGAAGATTAAAATCAATAAGCATGAGACTTAAAATAAACAATTTTTAATAACTATTGAAAAAAATCTATTTTAAAAATAGTATATTATTCCAATAATTTAATATAATTTTTTTATGAAATTATGATTGCTGGCTTTCCTGGAAGGGATTGAGTTGCTTTTTGCTCTTTTGATTCATTTTCATAAGAAATATTAACTGTACATCCATATTTTTTCTCTATAATTGGTTGAATTTCTACGAAAAATTGATATTCATCTTTTGAAGTTAAAACACACTTTGGATACTTACCTATATTTTTTAATATTCTACTTGTAATTCTACTAATTTGTTTACTATATTTTTTTAAATCAGTATCTTGCATTAATTTTTGCATAATTTCTCCTTGATCCTTAGTTTCTTCTATAAATGACATTAAAGCCTTATAAAACTTCACTTTCCACTGATCAGCAATAATAAGTGAAATAGCTTTTAATTCCACACTTCTCATTACTAGTTTTATATTATTAATATCTTCAAGAATAGTGTTCATCAATTTCCACTTATAATCTGATTCCTCTGTAAGTAATCCTTTAGTATATGAAGGCCAAGCGGCTAAACTCACATAACCTTTCTTACCAAGAGTTTTCCACGCTTCTTCAGTCATATGAGGAGCTATTGGATGGAGTAATAAAACTAAATTTTCCAGACATTCGTTAAAAATTTCTTTATTAGGACCTTCATATTTATACTTACCAAGTTCTGATGTAAATTGTATTAAATTATTGACAGCATTTCTAATTGCAAGTTTCTGCATGTTTTCTGTGAATTCTTTAATTGTTTTATTCATATAATACTTGATAAGAGTATCTCTTATTGTTGTATTTTCCCTTACATTTGCCAGAGGATCAGTTAACAGCAAAAATGTCTTTTTAATAAACCTATAGGCATAATCAACTCCTTCTTCAGACCATTCTAATCCTGATTCAGGACTGGCACCAAATAAAATAAAAAATCTCGCAGCATCTGCTCCGTAAGTATCCATAATTTTCCCAGGATTTACAGTATTTCCATAACTTTTAGACATCTTTACAGATTTTTCTATTAAATCTTTATTGCCACATCTTTTACATGTCATATCTTTTAATTCCGCTTTCATTAAAAAAACGTTGCATTTGGGGCAAAAAGGATGAGCTTTATTAATCATACCTTGAGTTAATAGTCTTTGAAATGGTTCATCATGAGAGTGTAGTTTAAGATCTCTTGTGACTTTAGTGAAGAATCTAGCATAAATAAGATGAAGTATTGCATGTTCGATGCCACCGATATATTGATCTACATTACCCCAATAATTAACAAGATCGCTATTATATGGCAGATCAGCTTCAATCGAGGGGGGATCACAAAACGCGAAGAAATACCACGAACTATCGACGAATGTGTCCATAGTGTCTGTTTCACGTTTTGCCTCTCCTCCACAAACAGGACAGGTAATATTCAGGAAACTATCACTTGTCTTTAAAGGATTACCCTTCCCCGTAAATTCTACATCTTTAGGAAGCAATACAGGTAAATCTTCATAAGGAACGGGAACAACACCATTATCTCCACAAGATTTATTTTTACAATATAATACAGGTATGGGACATCCCCAATATCTCTGTCTGGATATTCCCCAGTCTCTAAGCTTGTAATTTATCGTAGCGTAACCCAATTTCATTTCTTGAAGCTTTTCAGTAATAATTTTGATTGCACTTTTGTTTTCCATCCCATTGAACTCTTCAGAATTTACTAATATACCATCACTTTCATACGCTCGAGTCATTTTATCAATATTTAGTTCATAATCATGAGGTTGAATAACGATTCTTATAGGGATATTGAATTTTTTGGCAAATTCAAAATCGCGTTGATCGTGGGCTGGAACAGCCATTACAGCACCAGCTCCATATTCATAAATTATAAAATTACCTACATAAACAGGCACCTCTTCTTTAGTCATAGGATTTACGCAATACTTCCCAATAAACATTCCTTTCTTTTCTACTTCGAGATCCATTCGCTGGAACTTATCTTCTTTCATTATTTCGTTATAAAGGTTTTGGAAATCTTCTTTATATTCTGTTCCCTCTACCCAATTTTTAACATCTGGATGTTCGGGTGCATATATCATAAATGTAACACCATAAAGTGTATCTGGACGTGTAGTAAATATATCTACCGTTTTATTTTCACCTACAATAGGAAATTTAATGACACTTCCCTCACTTCTTCCTATCCAGTTTCTCTGCATAGATTTTACCTTTTCTGGCCATTCAACAACATTAAGACCATCCAAAAGCTGCTCGGCGTAGTTACGGATTTTCAAATTCCATTGGGTTAGAAACTTTTGCTCTACCAGAGAATTGCACCTCCAGCATTTACCGCCCTGGGCTTGCTCGTTTGCTAGTACAGTTATACATTTAGGACACCAGTTTACATAACTCTCTTGTTTATAGGCCAAACCCTTCTCTAACATCTTCAAAAAAAACCATTGATCCCATTTATAATAATTAGGATTATGGCTATATATTTCCCTAGTCCAATCGTAAGAGATTCCTATGCGTTTTTGCTGTTTTTTCATTTTAATCATGTTTTTATTAGTCCAAGCTTCAGGATTGGCACCATGGTCAATCGCAGCGTTTTCTGCAGGCATACCAAAAGAATCATAACCCATAGGATATAAAACATTGAAACCGTTCATTCTTTTATACCTTGCAAAACAGTCTCCTATAGTGTAATTTCGAAGATGTCCAATATGTAATTTTCCAGAAGGATAAGGATACATTTCTAGTACATAATATTTCTCTTTTGTTGGATCTTCTTTAACTTCAAAAATCTTGTCTTTCTCCCACTTTTCTTGCCACTTCTTTTCTATTTTTTCTGCGTTGTATTCAATCATAAAACTTCAACACTTCTCTTAAAATTATGGAATATATATCTTTTTAATATCTTAATAATTAATTCAATAAATTTTTTTTGTAGAGATTAAATAAAATAGCAATAATTATAATGAGAAAATAAATTATAATTCGAAGGAATAAAACTTAATTTCACTTCTTTATTAAGAATAATAATGACAGTAGAGAAAATAAGGGTATCAGTGGGGAGCGCATCGGTTTTGGGTTTGGTTTATAGAAGTAAATTTAAGGATCCTCCCACTACATGTTATGTCATGACTTTTAAAGAAGGTCATTGTTTAGCAAATTGTGGGTTTTGTTCACAGGCAAAATCCTCAAATAGTTCAAGTGAAAAGCTTTCTAGGATTATTTGGCCAGAATTCTCATTTGAAGAATTTCTATTTAATTTAAAAAATTTACCTTCTTCTAAGAGATTTAGAAGAATTTGTATTCAGACTCTAAATTATCCCGAAAATTTTAAAGATTTAATAGAGATCGTAACTCAAATTAAGAAAATTTCTAACATTCCTATCTCTATTGCTATCCCACCTATGTCAAAGGAGATAATGCGAGAGTTGAAAGTTATAGGTGTTCAAAGGATAGGAATTGCTTTAGATGGAGCAACTCCAGAAATTTTTAAAAAAATAAAAGGTAATGAAGTTGATGGTCCGTATTCTTGGGAGGAGCATTTTCAAAAATTAAAAGAAGCTGTAGAAATTTTTTCAGAGGGCGCAGAGGGGGCGGTAAGCACTCATTTAATTGTTGGATTAGGAGAAACAGAAAAAGACGTTTTTAAATGTATAGAAGAGTTACACAATCTAGTGATTCTTGTATCGCTTTTTGCATTTACTCCAATTAAAGGGACTAGACTTGAAGATCAAGTACAACCTCAACTTTTAAGTTTTAGAAAATTACAATTAGGAAGATATCTCATTGTTAATAATAAAAAAAGTATAAAAGATTTTACATTCAATTTGAAAGGAGATCTTGTAAGCATTAATATTAATAAAAAAGAATTACATTCTGTTATAGATAATACTGAAGCTTTTTTAACTTCAGGATGTCCAGGATGTAATCGCCCATATTATACTTCTAAGCCATCTGGCCCGATTTATAATTATCCACGAAAATTGAATGAAATTGAGAAGAAAGAAATTTATGGTTTATTAAATCAATTTGTTAATTAAAAGCCTTTGAATTATAAATGAGCACTTGGCGATTTTTACCATTGGAAGTTAGAAATGGGTTTTGGAATATGGCTCTAGATGAAGCCATTTTACAAAGTGTAATAGAAAAGAAAGCATCTAATACTTTAAGATTTTACAAATGGAAGCCCTCAACAGCAAGTATTGGAAGAAATCAAAGTTTATCAGCTGAAATTGATATTAGCTTTACACGAGAGAAAAGAATTGATGTTGTAAGACGTATCACTGGTGGAGGTGCTGTATTTCATGATGAAAATCGAGAAATTACATATTCAATTATTTGTCCTATAAAATTCTTAGAGAATTTGGGTGCTAAAAAAGTAATAGAACAATTCGAAATTATCACGCAAGGAATAATTACAGGATTAACTATTTTTGGACTGAAACCAGAAAAAGGGCTTATACATTGCCCGGCTATTCTATTAGAAGGAAAAAAATTCTCTGGAAATGCACAAGTTAGGAAAAAGGGATATATTCTTCAACATGGCACTATTTTGTTGGAAATTGAACCTGATTTAATGTATTTGGTATTAAAAGCACCAGAAAACATCGGAAAATCAAGAATGGTCAAATCTGTCAGAGCTAAATGTGTAGGAATAAAAAATCAAATTAAGAATTATGATGAAAAAAAACTAGTTAATTCACTTAAACGCGGTTTTGGAATTACATTTGGAATTGAATTTGAAGAAGATACTTTTTATGATAGTGAGATAAAATTAGCTGATAGGTTGGTTAAAGAGAAATATTCAAATATGGATTGGTTAAATAAATATGAATAAAACTCAAGAATTATTGAATAAGATAAAATCTGGAAATACCTCATGGAAAGATTTTTCAGAATTTTTAAATTTAGATGAGAAAGATCTGGAACCATTCCTCAATTTTGCTCAAAAGATAACACAAAAAAACTTTGGAAGTAGGATAAAGATATTTAATCCTTCCAAGAGGTTTCCTGCTATTAGTATAACTGGTAGTGAATGTGCTTTAGAATGTGAACATTGTAATAAGAAATATTTGAAGGATATGAAACAAATTTTAACAAATAACGATTTGGAAAAATTTCTCATAGAATTATCTGAAAATAATGGTGTTGGTGCGTTGATTTCGGGAGGAAGCGGATTAGATGGCTCAGTACCATTATTTAATTTTTTAGATATTATAAAAAAGATTAAAAGCAAGACCAATTTAATTATTAATACTCATACAGGATTACTAAACGAAGAAACTGCAAGAAAACTTGCGGATGCGAATGTTGACATAGTTTCGTTTGATATTAATATGGATAATGAAATTGTAAATAATATATATCACTTAGATTTAGAATTAAGTGAATATAGACGAGCAATTGATTTATTGAAAAAGTATGATTTAAACATAGTTCCTCATATTTGTATTGGATTATACTATGGAAAACTCCATAAAGAACTAGATTCTATAAAATTCATTAAAGATGCTAATATAAATCCTTCTCTAATAGTTTTAATAATATTAAATCCCCCTAAAAATTCTAAAGTTAAATTTAAGACACCTAAGCCAACAGATATAGCAAAAGTTATAGCAACTATAAGATTTCTTTTTCCTAATACTGAACTTTCATTAGGATGTATGAGACCCCGAGGAAATATAAAAACGAATATTGAAAAATATGCTATAAAAGCTGGTATTACAAGGATCGAAATACCCTCAAGGGATACCTTAATATGGCTTAAAAAAATAAATCCGGAGATTCAATTTAAGTTTTATTCGGCTTGTTGTGCGATTCCTGAAAAATATGAAAAATTAGCGGAAAGTAAAGATACTGACATTAAAAGATATTTGAAGATTTTATAATTGTGTTTATGATGAGTTTTGAAAATCAAATTAAATTAATTGGGCTTAAAGATATTCCAGTAATCAAAAAGGGAGATAATCTCTCTGAAATCATTTTTAATAATCTAAGAATAAATAAAATATTTTTAGACGATGGAGATTTAATTGCTATTGCCCAAACGATAATATCAAAAAGCAATGGAAGAATTAGAAATTTAAATGAGATCAATCCAAGTGATAAAGCTCTTAAATTATTCGCAAAAATTGCACCAAAAACTAAAAGTCACGGTTTACCAATAAAAGAACCAAAACTTATCCAAGCAATTTTAGATGAGTCAAAAAAAATAATAAGAGCTGAACATGTATTAATAACTGAAACAAATCATGGTTTTATTTGTGCTAATGCTGGAATTGATAAATCTAATGTTGATGGGGAGGATCTTATTTCATTATTACCGGAAAATTCCGATGAAGATGCGGAGAAAATTAAAAGAGAGTTAAAAAAACTAACAAACAAAGACATAGGAGTGATAATAACAGACTCGTTTGGTAGACCTTTTAGAGTAGGATCTGTTGGAGTTGCTCTTGGTGTTTCGGGAATAACTCCCCTTTTAGATAAACGAGGAAAAAAAGATTTATTCGGTTATGACCTTCAAACTACAATTATAGCCCAAGTTGATAATCTTGCTTCTGCTGCACAATTAGTAATGGGAGAAGCTGATGAGGGAATTCCCATTGTTTTAATAAAGGGTTATAAGTACGATTTAAGCAAGAACACAACAATAAATCCTATAATAAGAGAAAAGAATTTTGATTTATTTAGAGAAAAACGAGGTGAAGAATTTGCCAAAATTCTTAGAAGCCGAAGGAGTTATAAATTACCTTTTGAAGATAAAAAAGTTGATAGGAAAATTATTGATGAGTGTATTAAACTCGCTCAATGGGCCCCAAGCGCTCACAATAGACAATATTGGCGATATATTATCATTGAAAAAGGCACTATACGTAGAAATCTAATTGATAGTATGAATGAAAAATTGAGAATTGACCTACAAAATGAAGGTAGATCAGGGGATTTTATTAAAATGAAAATTAATCAAACTAGAAATAACTTCATTAAAGCACCAATTTTAGTTCTATTATGCTTAGATACGACTGATTTAGAAAAATACCCCAATCCTGAACGTACACAGAATGAATTTATCTTAGGTATTCAAAGTATAAGTAGTTCAGCAACTTATTTGCTAATAGCTTTTGAAATGAAAAAATTAGCAGCTTGCTGGTATTCTGCTCCATTATTTACTAAAGAATTAACAAAGAAAACTTTGCAGCTTCCTCAATCTTATATACCTATGGCTTTTTTTACAGTAGGATATCCAAAAAGATCAGTAAAAGCACCACAACGCAAAAGTGTAAATGAAATTATATTTGAACTTAAAATTTAGAGGTAAATTAAAGGGTTGACAGAAGGCTATTATGTAGTATTAGCAGGAGGAGTTGGAGCGGCAAAATTTATTGAAGGACTGGTAAAGATTATAAAACCAGAATTATTAAAAATTATTGTAAATACTGGTGATGACATTGAATTATTTGGTCTTAAAATTTGTCCTGATTTAGATATAATTACATATACATTAGCTAATTTAATAGATCGAGAAAAAGGGTGGGGATTTGCCAGAGAAACTTTTAATTGTTTGAATATCTTAAAAAAATTTTACGATAATGGATGGTTTAATATTGGTGATAAAGATTTAGCTACTCATATTTATCGCACTGATTTATTTCGACAGGGTTTTAACAAAGCGGAAATTACATATAGAATTTGTCAAAATTTAGGGGTAAAATCACTTCTTATTCCTATGTGTAATGAACCAGTTGAAACATATGTCAAAACACCATTTGGGACAATTCTCTTTGAAGAATATTTTATAAAACATCGTTGTGAGCCAAAAATTTTAGATGTGGAATTTCAAGGAATAGCTGAGGCAAAACCAGTTGAGGATACAATTGAGTTTATAGAAAAAGCCGAACGAATTATAATCTGTCCGTCTAATCCTATTGTGTCAATTGGAACAATAATTCAAGTAAAAGGAATAAGAGAAGCGCTTTCAAAAGTTAAAAAAAAAGTATTTGGGATAAGTCCAATTATAGAGGGGGAGACTGTTAAAGGTCCAGCAGACAAAATGATGAGGTGTAAGGGATTAGAAGTTTCTTGTGTAGGAGTAGCTAAGTATTATCAAGATTTCTTAGGTCATTTCATAATAGATAATAAAGATAATAGTTTAAAAACCAAAATTGAAGAATTAGGAATAAACACTTATTGTTTTGACACATTCATGACAAATATAAACAAAAAAATTGATTTAGCTAAATTTTTAATTAAATTAAACTAAAAACAAATTATTAATAGAGTTAAGCAGCCTCAGCTACTGCTTCTGCTACTTCTTCGTTCTCTTCTTCTTTTACTTCAACTTCTTCTTTTCTAACATAATCTCCAACAGAAGTGAGAAGCTCTTTTATACGCCCTTCTTGTTGTAATCTAATTATTAGACTTCTGTGCTTAATGAATGAAATTAATTGAGAAATTACTGGGAAGATTACTGTGATTGGAAGTAATAAAATTATGATAATTTCTGGAGAATACATTACTACACTTTCTGTTATTGCATCTGGTAATTGGATAACTGTACCTAAAAACCATAGAGGGTGTATAATAATGAAACTTATTATTAATAGAAAAACTAAACGATAAGTAAAATTAACTATTGTTGATGTTAATAAATTTCTCGCCAGTGGGGTAGAAGAACTAGCAGTTAATGTATCTTTTGCTTCTGGATCTTCACGGAAAAGACGTTCAATATACCTCCCAAGCCTTCTGGTTTTAGAAGCTGCTGTTATTAATTTTTTTTCTTCTTCTTCTAGTTTTTTCCTTTCAATCATTTCTTTAACATAAGAGAATCGCGTACCTGTTCTAGCAAAAAATTTTCTAATAGCTATACCTTCATCTTGTTCTGTTTCAATTTCTGCTATTCTTTTTTTAGCTTCTTCTTTAATTTTATCTGCGTTAGCTGTTATAAAATGAGATTCTCTCGCCAAAATACTTAACTGAGCCTCTAATCTATCACTTCGTTCTAAAGATGGCTTAGTAACTGTATCTGTGTAATTAATTTGGAACGCAATCTCTATATATATATAACAAACTATACCAAATATAATAACTGGACTCCCTATGAATTGGAAAAAATTATTAAGTGGAATATCTGATAAAGTAGGAGAAATAGGATCTGTCATTTCATCTAAAAATGGAAAATTAGTATTAAATAATAACAGCATATTTCTTAAACCATCAATCATCAATGGGATAATAATCATTAGGATTATTGAACCAATTGCTATAAAATTGTATTTTGGATCACTTTTAAAGAAAGCTCTAATCGCATAAATAACCGATATTACAATTAAGAGTTGGAAAATAAATAGATAAAGATCCCCAAAAAGTCCTTGTATTTCGCTTAAAATTAAATTTGGAATCTCTGTTAATTCAGGCGTAGCAATCGAGAACCACTTGCTTAGATAATTCTCAAAAAATGAATTTATAAACGAAAATAAATAAGGGTTGAAGCCTGAAAATAAGAAAGCACAACCCAAGGCAATCAATATTCCACCAGCATAAATTATATAAGAAAACACATTTTTTATTGCTAAAATAAATGCTAAAATCACAAGCTCATCTTCGGCTGTCGTGACAACAATATTAAAATCAAAAATTGAATTTAGAAAAACTATAAAGAGCCAGACGAATATTGCCGAATTGATAATTTTTAATGATAATAAATAACTACGTACCATTTTTAATACGCCTTCCCCTTTTTCTTTGCGTCCATATAATTACTTAAAATTTGTTTCATCATATCATCAGGTCCACAAGTTATAATATTTATCCCTACATTTCGAACTTCTTGTCTAATGACTAAAATATGTTCCATCATCTCCTCGCTTATAGCTTCTGCTAGAGCTTTATCAGATGAAGATAAGTCTATCTCGTGAATTTCGAACCAAGGACTAAAGGGATTAATGATGATGACTGTATGATTAAAAGGTATTAATTTCCGAATGGCTTCTGAAATTTCTTTTGGATTTGCTTCTAAATCAGTAATAAGAAAAATTAAACTACGCTTTTGAAATCGTCGTGTAAAATGATCCATTGCCTCTAGAATTTTGCATTTCCCTTCTGGTTTCACTCTCGCAACAAAATCTAAAACTTGATAAAAATGCGCCTCTCCCCCACTTGGTTTTAAAAATTTAAAATTCTTTTTATCAGAAAATGTGAACACGCCAACATTATCTTTCCGAGTTAATGCTACTTTAGCTAAAAGCATACATGATCGTATAGCATATTCAAACTTTGTGTTTTCAATTGCACCTCCAGCCATTGTTTCTGAAGAATCTACCAAAATCATTAATGTAACATCTTTTTCAGTTTCGTATTCCTTTACAATTAATTTCTGAGTTCGTGCGCTAGCTTTCCAATCAATTAATCTAAATTGATCTCCATAAACATATTTTCTCATCCCATAAAATTCCGAACCAAGACCTTTTTGCTTGGATCTTTGGGCTCCATAGTTTAATTGCAATGATCTTTTTGAACCTAAAATTTCAATTCTTTTAATATCTTCATAAGGAGGATATACAAGAATGTCAGTCACACTATCTGGAACGATTCTTTCTAATGAATTAAATCCTAACCTATCTTTTACTATTATCGAGAGAGGGCCGATCGCATATTCTCCCCTCACCTTTGGTTCAAGAACATATGAAAATTTAACAATAGATTTAGCTCCAATCCTTGTTGAAATGAAATTTTCTCCAAGAATTAATCTGAAAAGCTCCGGATTGTAATTATCTCGTACTTCTAGAAAATCAAAACCACTTCGACCAGCATTTTCAATAACAACCTTTACATGCACAAAATCATCTTTAAATACTTTTTCTTTCTCCAATTCCCTATGTACTATTAATTCTTCAACATTCATCTTATAATGGAAGATTGGTAAACTAATAATTGTACTAAAGAGTAAAAGGATTCCAAAATATAATAAGAAATAGTTCACAAACGCAAATCCTGCTGTAAGGAAAAAAACAGCAAACATAACTAAACTTCTACCTTTTCCTCCTAAAATCTTACTCCACCAACTTATTCATTCACTCAATTTTTAAAAAAAAAAAAATAATTTAAATTGGAACTGGAATTTCTTCGACTATCGTTTTTAACACAGATTTTGAATCAAGTCCTTCTAATTCGGCTTCAGGTTTTAAGAGAATCCTATGATTCAATGCAGGAACAATCAAGCTTCTAATATCATCTGGTGTTACATAAACACGGCCTAAAATGCTTGCTCGTGCTTTCGCACATTTCATGAGCGTGAGTGATGCTCTAGGTCCACAACCCAATGCGATTTGAGGGTGATTACGTGTCTTAATTATTATATCTCTGATATACTTGAGAATTCTATCGTCGATATATACCATATTCATAATTTTCTGAGCCGCAATAAGTTCTTCTCCAGTAGTAATTTCTTCAACAGAAGGAGATTCGCCAGAAATTTGTCTCCTTAATATTTCAACTTCTTCATCGTCTTCTGGATAATCTAACCAAAGTTTAAACAAGAATCGGTCAATTTGAGCTTCGGGTAATGGATATGTTCCCTCCATTTCAACGGGGTTCTCGGTAGCGATGACAATGAACGGCTTTTCTAATATTAACGTTTGACCTTCTATGGTTATTTGACGCTCTGCCATAGCCTCAAGCAAAGCAGCTTGAGTTTTAGGGGCGGCCCTGTTTATTTCATCTGCGAGAACCAGGTTCGCGAAAAGAGGTCCTTTTTGGAGTACAAATACACCTTCATTTTGATCGAAGATTTTAGTACCTGTAATATCAGCAGGAAGAAGATCAGGGGTGAATTGAACCCTTCGGAATGAAATACCGAGTGTTTTTGCGAATGTCTTTGCCATTACCGTTTTTCCGAGTCCTGGGACACCTTCTAAGAGTACATGTCCATTGACCAAAAGTGCTATGAAAAGTTGTTGGAGGATTTCACCATATCCGACAATAACACGACTTACTTCGCTCAGGACATCTTGAGCAATCTCGCGAATAAAGGATACGTCGATCTCTTCATGTTCGTAATATTTTGCTTTATCTGGAACTGTCAATTTTTTACTACCTCTTTAATTTTACTTTTTTTTATTTAATTCTATTTTATTTTAAATTTCATTTATTTCTAATTAGATGTTATTAGCTGCCCAACCCATTTCGAAAAATAATTCTTCGAAGTCTTGTGCAGTTTTAACTTTATATTTTCCTACTTTAATTGATAAAATTCTATCCATAAATTTTGATAATCTTCTTATTTTTGATTTAGTTATTGTAGGATCTTTCGCAATAACTAGGTTAATTACATTTTCCCTAGTGATTTTTTGTCCTGCTAATTGGCTATTTAATTTTCGTTCTAATCTTCTGTAGAGCAATTTTAATGCTTCTGCAAATTTCATTTTTGTTCGGTATTCTTCAATTTTTTGTGCAAAGTATGAGGACGTTCTAAATCGCGCCACTTCTTCTTTCTTTTCTTCTTTTTTTGCGATTTTTTCCTCCTCTTTCTTTTTATTTTTTTTTGGAAGGTATTTTTTTAGTGTATATATTGCAAGAACAGGGTAAATCCAAGAAGTTATAGGATTAGTTGAGAGATGTACAATATATTGCATTATGAACCCGAATATTCCAGCAGAAGTTAGATCTCTGGATGATTCTGGGCGTATATGAGCCTCATCAAACACAACATACCAGTCATTTGGATCAGCATTATAAGTAAGCCATTGTATGATATTTCTGCCAAATTGTTTGTTATCATATCCGGGATTTTTAATTAGTTCATTATTAAACAAACTAGCATCAGCAGACACAAATACTCGTGAATTTCCAATTTCTTTAGCTAAAAAAGTATGGGGTGTAAAAGGACTATAAAGAGGGAGTTTCAATATACTCGTAGGAAAGTTTTCTGGCAGGACTTGATCTTTAAGTATTTCACCTATAAAGCTTAAATCAAGAATATCTATATCAGGATCTACCTTTCCATTACCATTTTTATCAACAAAACTATATAAACTACTAGCAGATCCAATAACAGTCCATCCAAAATATTCCACAAGTGGTCCACCAGCAGCACTGGACGATTGTGAAAGAATTACTTGATTTATTCCTGATGTTGTTGGATGAGAAGAATCAAAGTCTCTGATTATTGGGAATTCTGGAGTAGGATAATAAGATTCATTATCAAGTAATATTCCCTTTGGAAACAGTGTCACAGGAAATAAATCTGCAGTATCTGTCTGGGCTGCAGATACAGTAAGCAAGTTGGCAATAAATATTTCCCATAACAATGTACTTGTAGAACCATGGTCATGACATAATAGAAGTGAATTTGAACCATTAAAGAAATTTATGAAGTAAGGAATTTCGAAAATAGGGTCATAAAATTGATTAGGACCTAATAATATCAATAAGATACTTTTATCATCACTCAATCTTTCTGTAGTGCTTAAACTTGACTGTACAGTCATAACTTCATATCCCATTTCATCTTGAATTATTTTTTTAAACTCAGAACTACCATTCCATCCTGTATTGTATACTGAGAAGTTTTGATTGTTTTTCCCTTGATCAATAGCGGGAGATAGTAGAGGAATAAAAACAAAAATCATTATAAGTAATAATAGTGCTTGTTTGTATATAGAACCACCTTTGATCTTCTTGCGTGAATGTTTTACACGAATTTTTTGAGTAGAAACATTTTTAAGAAAAATGATAAAGTAAAGACCAGAGAATAATGCTCCTATATAGCATAAAAGAG
>SDBT01006353.1_pt1 | contig 19619 bp, 16 predicted proteins | sample 2277101 | NCBI WGS metagenome assembly SDBT01 (sample SAMN10404973, study PRJNA504765) | marine sediment metagenome | isolation source: marine sediment core GS10_PC15, 103 cmbsf | place: Arctic Ocean: Southern Knipovich Ridge | collected 2010 | reverse complement strand
CATCTGTATATGCAACTTCGCCAAATGCGTCTGAAGCCGACAGGGCATATGGAAAAGAATGGCTGAGGCGGTAATTCATGGTTGTAGCCATGCCAATATAAATAAGGAATAAAGAAAACAATGCCACGTAAGACCATTCAAAGAACAAGTTTTTGTTAACTCTCATTTTTCAACAAATATATTCCTTATCATCCTATACCCATGTTTTATCAGGGCAAGCTTGGAGCTTCCTTCTCTCCTTTCATAATTAATTGGTATAATTTTATATTTAAGTTTTCTGCTGACGATCCTTTTTGATAAGGCTGTGATAAAATCCAGGTCATTGGGTAGGGTCTGTATATCTAACTTTTTAAGTGCAGTATCCTTCAGAATCCTTTGTCCTGAAGAGGAATCACCAATATTCTTATTTGTTACCAGCCAAAAGATGGTGGAGATTACCCTGTTCCCAATTTTCCTAATAAGGGGCATCTTATTTTTAGTGCCTCCGAATCTATTGCCCCATATACAATCCAAATCATATTTTTTCATATGATCCATCATAACCTGAAAATACTTTGGGTTGTAAGTCATATCTGCATCAAGAAAAGCCACATATTTTGTTTTTGCAGCAAGCATTCCGGTTTTAAGGGCAGCGCCATAGCCCCTGTTTGTTTCATGGGAAATGACTCCCACTTTTTCCCTTTTTGCTATTTCTTTTGTCCTGTCTTTGCTTCCGTCATCTACAACAATAATTGGACTTTTTTGAACATATTTTTTTATGTTCCTTATTGTCTCTTTTATTGATGCTTCTTCATTATATGCAGGCACAACAACAGTCAAATCCATTTTAACCATTTAAGATCCTTTTTAGTCCATCATCCAATTTTAATGCTTTTAATTTATATTTATCACTTTTCGCAATAAAGTTTTCAACATCCACGCTTCTTGGATTCTTCCTTACTATTCTTGATTTGGAACCTGTTATTTTTATAATCTTTTTTGCCAGGTCTTCAATTGATATGCCCATTCCAGTCCCAATATTTATAACTTCCCCTATGAACTTGTCATCTTTTGAAATATCAACAATGCTTTTAATTACATCCCCAATCCAGACAAAATCAAGCACTTGCTTGCCCCCAAACAATTCCAGATCCCTGTTGCTTTTGGCATTTTCCAGGAAAATTGGAATAACCCTGTCCTTATCGCGCGGACCATAGACATTTGCTATTCTTAGTATTGCAATCTTCAGGTTTTTGGTTTTGATAAAAGCTTGGCATAACATTTCTCCTGAGGCTTTTGTAGCGCCATATATATTGATAGGGTTTAATGGATGTTTTTCATCGACAGGCAGGCACTCTGGATTTCCATACACTTCTCTTGAAGATGAAAAAATAAATCTTTTTACATTATTTTCTGAGGCATATTTTAATACATTAAAAGTCCCGTCTACATTGGATCCAAAAGCATAATCCTGGTTTAAGAAAGAACCGATTACATTTGACTGTGCAGCCAGATGATAAATAAGATCAATTTTCCCTATTTTTTTGAGAGAGCTATAGTCCCTGATATCACCACTAATTAATTTTACTTTCCCATCGTGTAAATGTGCTTTAAGATTATCTCTTTTCCCCCTATGGAAGTTGTCAAAAACAATTATTGTATTGTCTGCATCTTGTGAAAGCACATCTACAAGGTGGCTTCCAATGAATCCTGCACCCCCGGTTACTAATATCCTCATTTTATTTGGGCTATAATTGGAATTTTATAAATTTACCTTTTTTTAACAACATATTTTGGATTTCTTAAAAAGGTTTATAAATTGCCCATATTTGCCTAAATTACCTCAAAGGAATATAATATGGGCACAAACGAATGGGACAGACACTGGGCAAATGAATTTTTATCATTAAATAGTATTTTCAAATTCTATAGGAAATATATAATGTCAAATGCTTTATCGTTCTTTTTCGAGAAATATTTTCCTAGCAAGGGCACATTTGTCGAATGTGGTTCAGGTTCCTCACTTACTTCTTATCTGATTAAGAAACATAAAAGAAAACTAATTGCGCTGGATTTATCAAATGTCGCTTTACGACAAGCAAAGAGGCTAAAAAATTTGGACTTTTTCATCCAAGCAGACACCATAAGCCTGCCTTTTAAGCCAGATAGTGTTGATGGCATATGGAACTTAGGTGTCATGGAGCACTTTGCGCAAAAAGATATTGATAAGGCAATGCAGGAATATGTTAGGGTTTTAAAAAAAGAGTCTTATGTTGTTTTATTCTGGCCTCCAGTTTATAGTTCTACAGGAGTTGCTTATAGGGCAATAGAAAAAATTATAAAAGCCTTATCTGGCAAGGAATTTAGATTTTATCCTAATGAAATAAGCAGGTTACGTTCAAGAAAAGAAGCCAAAATGATAATGAAGCGCAACGGATTCAGAAATTGCAAAGTATATTTTCCTTGGAGGAATTTTTTTGGTGATCTGGTTGTTGTTGCGAAAAAATGATTAAAAAATTCAGGAGTGAAAGATTTATTCATTTTGCTGTAATATTCTTAGTCTTAGCCATATATTTCCATTCTTACTTTAATGTTAACACAATGCCCGCAAGAGCAGACCCTGAAGAGATACCGGGAGTTCATACAACTGATTTGATGTCATTATTAGCTATTTACCCATTTGAGATAAGAAAAACAATAGATGAGCATGCCCAATTTCCATTTTGGAGCCCTTATAGGATGGGCGGCACCCCGATTTTTTCAAAGCCCCAGGCTGTGTTTTTCTACATTAACCTTCCGTTGATATTATTTGCCCCTACGATATTTGCAGGAGTAAAATGGTCCATTTTGCTGCATTTTGCAATTGCAGCCGCCACCATGTATTCTCTTATGTTCTATCTCTCAAAAAAAAACCTTGTGTCGTTTGTAGCAGCCTTTGTGTACACTTTCAATGGGTACATAATTAGCAGGCTTAACTGGGGCCAGACAAACATTATGTACCCTTATTCATGGATACCTCTTGTATTCCTCTTCACTTTCTTAGCATTGGAAAAGAAAGAATGGATTGCTTATAGCATTCTTGTTGGAGTGTCTTTTAGTTTAATGGTCTTGAGCGGAGGAGCACAATTAGTTCTCTATACATCCGTGATATACATTTATTTCCTGGTTTTATATTATCTGCTCAATATCTCAAAAGAAAAAATATTCACTAATTTGATAAAAATTGCAAGGATGTCTTTGATTATTGCTCCTGTATTTTTCGGCTTAATTGCAGTTTTTATGCTCCCTAATTCTGATTTGATGGAGATGGGCGTAAGAAGCCAAGGTTATTCTTATGAACAAAGTGTTGGTGGCAAATTAAACCTGGATCTTGGAACTATAAGAAAATTAATTATAGCTCCTCATATTTTTAAGAAACCGCATCAGGATTGGGATTCATCTGGCATAGGTTTGATTCCGTTTTTGCTTTTATTTGGGAGCCTTTTTTATATCAGGAAGAAAAGATTGCTTTTGTTTATTTTACTTGCAATTATTGCCGTAATGGTATTTCGGGGTTCTTTTCTGTATTTCATATTCTGGAAATTCATACCTCAATTCCAACAGGTAAAGGGTATCTTTAAGGGATATGCCTTGCTTTATTTTCTATTGTCGGTATTATCCGGCTTTGGATTCATGTTCCTCCTTTCTGTTACAAAAAAACTCAAGAAATTTACAAGAAACATTATTATCTATTCCTTTGTTTTGCTTTTAATTGTAAATCTGACTTTTTTTAATAATAAACTGACAATGATGACTGACATAAAATATGAATTAAGCAAGAATCAGGTTTTAAGCTATATTGCCGAAGATGAAGAAATTTTCAGATTTCATATTTTTGAGACTAAAGGCATTGACTGGGGAACTGACCATTATAGCGTTACATTAGGGATTCATGATGTTTTTGGTACAGAAAATATTTGGCTTGTTGATTATTTGCCGGTATATTTAAGCCAGGCAAATCAGAATCCAGCTAAAGGGTATGGAATTTTAAATACAAAATACATAACCTCCACAAAAGAATTGAATATTGATGGCTATGCTCTTGTAGATAAGTTTGAGGAATGCGGGTATTATGAAAATGGGGCAGATATATGCCAGCCAAAAAAATCAGATGGGCCTTACCTTTATCAGAATGAAAAATTTTTGCCGAGAGCATATCATGTTAATCAAAGCATTTTTGTTGTGGGAAACAAAGATGGCATACTTCAGCTGGCGTATTTCCTCATTGCAAATGAAAATTTTGACCCGTCCACTACAGTAATAGTTCACGGAGAAGGCTCGATAAATGATTATGGTAGCAATTTATTAAAAAATTTTGATATAATAGTGCTTGGCCAAGGTTCTATCGATGCAACTTCAAATTTAAAATTAAAGTCATACGTTGATAATGGGGGAAATTTAATTCCAGATGTTATTGCCGGAGAGTCTGCTTTATCTGCAGAAAAATTAAATAATTTATTACTAAATCTTGAAAAAAATGAAGATTATTCTGATGTAGACAAAGCTGAAATTAGTTTATATACCCCAAATAAAATAATTGTGGATACTAAAAATAAGAAGGGGTTCTTGGTTATGAGCGAGAAGTTTTCATTTTATCCTGGATGGGAAGCGATTGATGAAAAAGGAAATAATAAAAAGATATACAGGGCTGATGGTGTTATAAGTTCAGTTTATTTGGATGGAACTGAAAGCCAGATAATCTTTACGTATAAAGAGCCTTCTTTTTTTAAAGGTGCCCTTATAAGCTCAATTACTTTACTGGCCATAATTGGTTATTTTGCATATTTTTTTATTAGGAAACATAATAAAATCCATCATGATAACATAACCCCAAATTAATATTAAAATGAAAATAAAACTTTCGCAAATACTCACTGTTGTTTATTTTGTTTTAATTTTATTATTCTTAAAAACGTTCAATATTTATTCCATTATCTTTTTTATCATTGCAGTACTAATTGATTATTTTACACCTATAAGGAATGGAATCAAAAATCTTCTTTATTTTCTCGCTGCTTTATCTGTATTCCCTATAATTTTTTTCATATTTTTAATTTACCTGCCTTTTATAGTCTTTGGAACATTATTTGAAAAGAAAAATTTTATTAGGAACTATATTTTGGGGTTTGCAATATCATTTATTCCTTCCACAATTATATACCTCATTACAACATATTTATCAATACCCTTAAGGTTTCCAGTAATTGTATTAATATTCTATTTACTGCCAGTTTTAGCAATTTTTATATTAAATAAAAAATCATTTGAAACTCTAGATATAGATGCAAAGGAATTTTTCTTTATTATAATAGTGCTATTTTTTACGATATTTATTGCTATTAACATAGTTGATGATAAAAATTTATTTATGGCTAATGGTGCAAGGGAGTTTTATAGAGTTCAAGTGGCAGCGGACGGTCTGCTAAGTAGTGGACTAATCCCGTTGTATGATCCGGGCATTGGGAATGGAGAATCAACTTTTTTGATAATTGTGCCGGCTTTTATCACCCATTACGCCTTAGCAAGTTTATTCCTAAAAAATTTCCACCCGGTATTGTTCCATAATGCACAATCATTTTTTATATTGCTTCTCTATATATTATCGCTGGGCGTATTATTCCTTTCCATAATAAAAAAGAGATCTAGCTTAAATATGATTGCTGTAACCGCAGTTAGTTTAATGATCGGACTTAATTTTGTTATCCTCCAGTCTTTGGAGAGCATAAAAGCATTCTATACTTTCCCAATAATTAACCTGTTTTTAAGCATTGTCCTGAACAACCCAAAAAGGTATAATGATTTTCTGATAATGATGTACTTTGTCGCTTTACTTCCATTAATTCACTCTTCTGTAGGCCTTGCAGCAACTGTACTTGCCGCAACACTTTTTATTTTAATTAAAAAATATTATTTCAGAAATCAAGATGAAATTAAGTATTTCATAAAATGGTTCCTTTCAAACAAATTAAAATTAATTGTACCTTTAATAATAATATTTTTATTGCCTTTATTTTATGTTTCTTTCCCCACAATTTTTAAGGATTTCCTTATACCTCTACATTATGATGAATTATCAACTTTCGAACTTGTAAAATATAAAGTCAACGATTTCTTTAAGACATTTGTTCACGAAGAGCTTTCATTTTTCTCTATCAGATATCCGGATATAAATAGGATGGATGACCATCAATTTGGATTTTTCTTATCAGTAGCTGGAATTTTCACATTCTTTATGCTGCTTATCTTATTTAAAATAAAATCAATAAAAGTGTATAGAGTCTTTGCCTTTGGATATTCATTGCACCTAGTTATATTATCATTCCTTTTTATATACTTTGTGCGTACTGGAGGGTTCTATAGAACGCCTTACCTTTACTTAATAACTTTATTAGGGGCATCAATACTTGCATTCATTATCATATTCAATAATAAATATGTAAAATCAATCCTAATTGCTGTAGTTTTCATTGCATTTTTACATTCTGTTCCTTTTGCAAAGCAAAATATCACTAATTTTCATAGAGAACAATTTATGGGTGGAGAGATATATAAAGAAGAACTTAGCTTTATTAAACAGTTGCCCATAGATGGAAGAATAATGACCTATGGTTTATTTAATAATGTAGTTGATTATGGTATCAGTTATTTTACAGGAAGATATGGTTCCAGGAGCGAAAGAATCTCACTTACAATTTATAAAACTCCTTGGGAAAGGATACATGGTCAAAATTCGTTTGGAGATGCAAACATAATAACAAATAAAGATGGTATAACATTATCAAATTATCTAAAAGCTGGCGGTTACAAGTATATTTTTATGAATATTGGACATCCTGTTGCCAATTATGTAGTTTCGCAAATCTATCCAGATTTCTCTTACCCGATATATCAAAATGGCCCATTTGTATTTTTGGTGGTTAATGATACCAATTATGCAGAAAAGATAGATTTAGTTCGCAATATCAGTGAAGATATTTATTATACTAAAGACGGTTACAAATATAACACCATCAGCCGAGATTACGACTTTAAATATGATGATATAGATTTTAAGGATATCCCTAATGAGCCTGAACCCTTAAAATTTGAAAGGTTAGCGCCGGAAAAAGTTAGGATTATTGGCGACTTTAAAAAAGGAGAATGGGTTTTATTTAAAGAACTATATTTTCCAAGATGGAGAGCCTATATGAATGGTCAAGAGATTCCTGTTTATACAAATAATCATGAAATGATTTTAATTAGAACTCTTGATGGAAATGAAATTTTACTGGACTATTTCCTCACTCCCACTGAAAAAATTATTGGTATTGCTTCACTGATAGGATTTTTTAGTTTTTTTATATTTCTTTTATTTGTATTAAGACAATCAAAGTAAATAATGAAGTTCAAATATCATAATTATTAGTTATTTTTATCTATAGAATTTATATTCTATCCATTTTTCGAGGGTATAAAAAAACAATTCCTATTTTCTCCTTTCATGAATCTTGAGAACTTCATATTTTTTGGGTTAAAACCATAAGGGGGGTATTCTCTGGTTTGGAAAAACTCCTTTATTTTCTCAAAGTTATCTTCATCGTATTCTACCAAAAAACATGGCGAGCATCGTTTAATAGTGTCTTTGCAGCCGAGAAGGACGTTTAATTCCTGGCCTTGAACATCAATCTTCACAATGTCTGGAGATAAGTTTAGATCGTCAATTCTTATGTAGCTTGTTGTAAACTCCCTATACTTAAACCTCTTTACAATTCTTTTGCTGAAAAGCGATTCCAAATCCTTTTTTAAAAATTTTAAATTTGATGAAGCGGCTGTATGCATCCCGTAAAAATAATAGAACGGAACATATATCCTTAATTTTCTACCTGAACTTTCTCCAGCAGCACTTATAATAAAATCTAATTTTGGTATTCTGGATCTAATTTTTTTCAGTCTTTTTTTATGGATAGGGTTTGGCTCAATTGAAAATATTCTCCAGTCTTTTTTTAACTTATGAAAAGACAGGATACTTCTGCCATCATTCGCTCCAACATCAAGAAAAAGCCCATTTTTTTTGTTTGTAAGCCTGCAAAAGCCATAATAATCATTGTCATGAGGAAGCAATATCGGAAAGTGCCGTAAAAAGAATTCTGCGATAAAAATTGTAAAAGGATGTTTTTCTATTAAATGCTTACCATAATTTTTTAATTTATTCCTAAATTTTATTAACATTTTATTATCAAACGAATTTAATAGTTGAATTTCATATAATTTATTAAATATACTGTTTTTATTATAAAATGCTATTTAAAAATGATTTAATTTTAATTCAGAAACCTTTAAAAAAAGTAATGATATTCTTTTGGTTATTGTGACAGGGAAAACGGGGGCGGGTTAAAATCGTATCAGCTAAGGAATATCTTGATAAGTTTAGGGATACTTTAGGATATTTGGATTTAGGAGATCTGGATAGGATAATTGATGCCCTGCTCGTAGCTTTCAAGGAAGATAAACAGGTTTTTATTATGGGTAATGGGGGGTCAGCAGCCATTGCATCGCATTTTGCCTGCGACCTAGGTAAAGGAACCTTGCAGAATCTTTATGATGACCGTGAAAAAAGGTTTAGGGTTGTCTCTTTAACGGACAATATTGCGTTAATGACTGCTTACTCAAACGATTTGGATTATGGACAGGTATTTTCCCAACAATTGAGAAATTTAGTAAATGCAGGAGATATTGTGATAGGGATTAGTGCCAGTGGCAATTCAAAAAATGTTATCAATGCAATAAATTTGGCAAAGAAAAATAAAGCAACTACAATAGGATTGCTGGGCTTTGATGGGGGAAAATTAAAAGACCTTGTAGACCATAAGATTTGGGTTGATAACGATCATTATGGCATGGTTGAAGATAGCCATTCAGCTTTGCAGCATATGATATGCCATATAATAAACGAGAGACTCAAAAAATAGAGCTGTGGTGCAACCCTAGGCGTCTGTGCCATGGATGCCTTGAATGCCAAAGGCATTCATGGCATGGCCAGACGGAGCTGACCAAGTTCCTATATCCCAGAGGGATACCAGAAATGCGTAGCATTTCTCAGTACGAAGTATAGGGTTTTGGTCAGTGGAGTAGCATAGGGTTGCACCACAGCTGAAAATAGATTACTTTAAGACCAATTGCAGATTAACAAAATCAAGATTACATTGTTGGGGATTTGAAATAACGAAATTCCACCACTCTATGATAGGTGGTTTTTGACATATAAATAAAAATGCTAGATAATAAAAATTCTAATAAGGAAATTAAAAGAATTGTGATTTTGGGCCATTCAGGGTTCATAGGGAGCCATTTGGGAAAATTTTTCAAAAATAAAACTCCCGGAATAGAGGTGATAGGCCAGTCGCTTCCTTCGCTAGACCTTACCAAAGATTCTGATGTATCTTTGTTAAAAGATTTTTTTGACATGAACACAGCTGTGATTATGTGCTCCGCAGTAAAGAAAGAGCATGGAGACAATCTTGATAATTTCATAAAGAATATTTTAATGGTTGTAAACCTATGCAAACTTATGGAAAAATATCCGGTTAGGCGCTTTTTATATTTTAGTTCGGCAGCAGTGTATGGCGAGGATGTGCACAATTTAGATATCCAAGAAACCTCAACTATCAATCCAACTTCATATTATGGCATAGCAAAATATAATTCTGAAAAATTATTGCAAAAAACAATCGAACAAAAAGAAAAAAGCACTTTAATAATAATCCGGCCTCCTGTTATATATGGTCCCGGGGATAAGCCTTGTTATGGGCCTTCTGGGTTCATCGAGTCCGCTTTGATAGAAAAAACCATAACTTTATGGGGAGATGGCACTGAACTAAGAGAATTCATCTTTATTGGTGATATTGTAAAACTGGTAAATAATCTGATTTTTCATGAATATGAGGGGGTATTAAATATTGCCAGTGGAAAAAGCTCCTCATTTGCCGAAATAATTAATATATTATCTTCCTTACTAAATGTCAAAATCAAATTAAATTCCAGAGAAAGAACAAAAAATAAAGTTGACAACAAATTTAATAATGAAAAATTGCGCGAACTATTTCCGGAATTTTCTTTCACCCCATTAAAAGAAGGTTTATTAAAGACAATTGAATACTTTGAATCTCAAAAAAAATTATGTTAAAATGACTCAATGCAGAATTTGCAAAAAAAGCCCAGTATTAGAGTTGCTTGACTTTGGTAAGCAACCAGTTTCAAATAGATTTTTAACTTCTAAACATAATGAAGAATTTAAGCATTCTTTAATTTTAGGATTATGCAAATCCTGCGGACTTGTACAGCTAATTAATCCCTTTCCTGCTTCTGAATTAAAGCCAATTTATGACTGGGTTACCTATAATGAACCCGAAGAACATCTTGATAATCTGGCAGATATTCTTGCAAAATCAAATATGGATAAAGATGCTAAAATATGCGGAATAAGTTTCAAAGATGATTCGCTTCTGGAGCGGTTAAAGAAAAAAGGATTTGAGAAAGTAATGAGATTAGATCCCAAAAAGGATCTCCGTTCAGATAATGCCTCTGGAGGTGTGGAAACTGTCCAGAATCTGCTAAATAAGGAATGCGCAAAAAATATTGCAAAAAATTATGGGAAATTTGATCTTGTTTTAGTTAGGCATGTTTTAGAGCACACATATGATATTGCAGAGTTTACTGCGGCAATAAAGGAATTAATGAATCCAGATAGCTTTGTTATGTTCGAGGTTCCTGACACAACCAAGCCTTTAGAGCATTACGATTATTCAACCATATGGGAAGAGCACATTGTTTATTTTACACCAGAAACTTTTAAGAATTGTTTTTCTTATTATGGATTTAAATTAGAAAAATTTAATTTATATCCTTATTCCCTTGAAAATTCCCTAGTTGGAATTTGTAAAATATCTGAAGATACCTCTCAAATATTGCCAGATGATAGGGAACTTCAGAAAGAGAATGACAGGGCAATGGCCTTTTCCAACAAATTTCCAAAAATAAAAAGATTAATTAAGTCCTTTTTTTCAGATCACCACAAAAATAATGGCAAGATAACAGTATTTGGCGCAGGCCATACTGCATGCATGATTATCAATATTTTTGAATTGAAGGATTATATTGGATGTGTTATTGATGACAACCCGAACAAAAAAGGATTGTTCATGCCAGCTTCCCATATTCCAATAAAAGGTTCATCTATCTTTCTTGAAGAAGACATCAAGCTGAGCATATTCAGTCTTAATCCCGGAATTGAAGGAAAAATTATTGAAAAGAATAATACCTTTATGAAAAGAGGAGGAATATTTTTATCTTTCTGTCCATTAAGCAGAATATCTATTTACAACAATTTAGGAAATGATAATAATCTGAAATTCAAGGAGATTAATGAAGAAGTTTATTATGCTGCAGGCAGCATTATAAAAGTCGGGAACAAGGATATCAGGTTGTTTAAGGAAAAAGCAGATAACAATAAACGGCAGAGAAGTAGATTGTGCACACACAAAGACATCAATGATAAGCTACAGGAGATGTTCATTGTACATAAGAAAGGCACATATGTCAGGCCCCATAAGCATCTTAATAAAAGTGAAGGAGCCCATATTTTGGAGGGTAGTGCATATTTTATAGTTTTTGATGGCAAAGGTAATATCAGAGAAATTACCGAAATCGGGAATTATTCTTCTGGAAAAAAATTTTACTATAGGATCTCTGGGCCATATTACCATTCTTTATTTATAACTTCAGATTATTTAGTATTCCATGAAACAACAAGTGGTCCTTTTGTTAGAACAGATACTGTTTTCCCTCCATGGGCTCCTGACGATAAGGATAAGGATGCAGCAAAAAAATTTATGGAGAATTTAAAAAGAAAAATAGACCAGGAGAAATCCGATTAAAAGGTGCTGTTATGAAATTTCTGATAATAGGTGCTTCCGGATTTGTCGGAAGCCACATTTTAGAAGAAGCAAAATCAATTGGTTATACGGTTTTGGGAACAGAATCAAAAAATAAAAATCCAAGATTAGTTAAATTTAATCTTTTGAATGACCGGATAAAAGATTGCGTTGATAAATCTTTCTTTAAAGCAAAAGAACCTATTTTTGGCATAATATGCGCTTTTGTTTCTCAGATAGATACCTGTTTTCGAGATAGAGAAAAAACTTATAAAATAAATGTAGAGAAAATTATTCAATTAATCAAAGATTTTAGGGAACTTAATGTTAAACCTGTTTTTCAATCTACTAGCTTTGTCTTTAATGGGAAAGATGGACATTACAATGAAGAGTCATATATCAATCCAATATGTGAATATGGCAGGCATAAGGTAGAAGTTGAAAACTATATAAAAAAAAATGTTCCTGAAGCATTAATAATTCGTACAGATAAAATTGTAGGAAGTGACCCTAAAGAACACCACTTATTTTCTGAATGGTACAATTGCATTAAAGAAAAGAAGCCAATTATTTGCATTGCCGGCCAGCTTTTTTCACCTACTTATGTTGAAGATGTAGCAAGATCCTTTATCTTATGCTGTGAAAAAAATCTTTCTGGCGTGTATCATGTTGTGAATTCTGAATCTTTTAGTCGGGAAGAACTTGCAAATCAATTCCTCAGTTTCTTAGGAGAAAAAGGAAAGATAACAGGCAAGAGCCAAGAAGAGCTTGGTTTTCTGGATTACCGGCCCCTAAAAACTTATTTAGATTCATCCAGATTCATTAAAGAAACAAATTTTAGGTTTACTCCAATGAGAGACCTGTTCAATAAGTTTAAGCAAAACTTAAATCAGCTTTAAAGAATTATTTTAATTAATGTTTTAATAATATATTCTAAACCATCTTTATAATGCATCTAAGTACATTTCCAGTACGAATTTCATTTATCGCATCATTGATCTGGTCCAAAGTGAATGTTTTTGATATCATTTTTTCTAAATTAAATCTTCCAGATTCCTGCAATCTTATTAGTCTGGGGATATCATAAGTTGGGTTTGCATCTCCACCATGGGAGCCTGTGATTTTCTTTGTAAAGTGCAAAGGAAATGAATCTATGCACATTTTTTCCCCTTTTTTTGGGACGCCAACAAGGACAGTCCTCCCATCCTTAGCTGCAGTTTCATAAGCAAGTTCTCTAATCTGATTAATGCCAGTAGTGTCTACAGTAACATCAACACCTTCTGATGAGGCATACTCATAAATTTTCTTTCTTGGATCTTCTTTTAGGGAATTAATAGTATGTGTTGCTCCAAATTCTTTTGCTTTTTCTAACTTATTGTCGTTGATGTCAATGGCAATAATAGGGTATGCAGAAGTTAGAGATGCAGCAAGAATAACTGCAGTTCCGGCACCACCAGTTCCAAATACTGCAATAGATTCCCCGCTTTTCAGGTTTGCGTCATTTTGGATAACTCCAAATCCAGTAGTTATGGCGCAACCATAAAGGGCAGCAATTTTTAGATCAATTTTTTTTGGAATAGGGGTAATTCTGTTTTCAGAAACTACAGCATATTCATTGAATGTTGTTACCCATCCTGCATTGACTGTTTTGTTTTCCCATTTATAAGTTGGTGTTGATGATTGTATGCCGATGCCTTGCCTCCAGTGTAGAACCACATGGTCTCCTGGTTTTACTTTAGTAACACCCGGCCCGCATTTTTCCACAACGCCACCACCTTCATGCCCCAAAAGATGAGGCAGAAACTTGTCAGGACCTTTGACTCCCTCTATTTCATTGAGCTGAGCTCCACATATAGCGCTAAAGTGTATTTTAACGAGAACCTGGCCATAATCTAAACATTTTGGGAGTTTAACCTCACCAACAACAAGAGATGAATTTTGTTTAACTAAGATTGCTGCCTTCATTATAAACAAACCTCATTCAAAATATATCAGCTCATAATCACCAGTATAACCAAAATGATCATAGAGCCAGACCCATTCTTCATTAGTGAAGAAGGATTCAGCAGTTAATGCCCAACATTGCAGATTAAATAGCTCTGCTGCATTCCTGTAGCTTTCCATAGCAATATACTTATTCTTGCCCACCCTTTCAATCTCCTTTAATGCAGAAGCAAGTTCATCTATCTTAAGATTATGCAGAGTCGTTATAGAAATCACTAAATCAAATTCATTATCTTCAAATTTAAAAGGATCTTGGACACGGGCTACAAAAAGATTATCTTTAATCTCTTCCTTTGCATTTTCAATTCCATATTCAGATAAATCAAAACCTACCACTTGGCATTTTGGAAGAAGCTTTGTGAATTCATATAAAAGGAAACCCTTTCCGCACCCAACATCGAGTATCTTTGCATCTTCCTGGAGATTATAAATCTCAATAAGCTTTTTTGCAATTGCAGACTGTCTGCCATCGTACTTGTAGCCCCCATAACCATACCTTCTGTCTCCATCCCAATACTCTTGGCCGTATTTTCTTGCTACTTTTGAGCATTCAATTTTGTTATCAGTCATTCTTCCAACATAATCTCTCTCAGTTTTTTTATGTAGCGGAGTAATAACTTCTAATAATTTTCCCATTGTTCATCCCCCCATATTTTTTAAAAAAATTGTGCTACTTTAATAAATTTTTTATTTCTTTAATTAGGTGATTTGTATCAATTGAGTATTTCTCCATTAGGCTTGCCTGGTTGCCATATCCTTCAGGAAAAACATCGGGAATTCCAATACGTTTAAATTTCTTTATTGATTTAAAGTTTGCTTCTGCAATTATTTCAGCAACAGCGCCCCCTAACCCGCCAATAATAGAATGTTCTTCAATATTTATTATAACGGGCACTTTTTTGATATATTTGATTATGGCCTCTTTATCTAATGGTTTAATTGTAGGAACATGGAGGATACTTAAGTCTAGGCCTTCTTTTTTAAGTTTTTCAGCAGCTTCGAGTGCAAATTTAAGGGTAATCCCTGTTGTGATAACTAATGCATCTGAGCCTTGCCTCATTAAAATAGCTTTTCCGATTTCAAAAGGTTCATTTTTTGGTGTCACAATTGGATCATGCCCTTTTGCAAGTCGAATATAAATTGGGCCTTTATATTCAACAGTTAAAGGCATGAGTCTTCGCATCTCATCTGCATCAGCACAAGCTACAATAGTCATGTTAGGTATAGCTCTCATAATTGCTATATCTTCAAAATTGTTATGTGTTGGTCCTAGGGGCGCATATACTAAACCGCCCCCATTCCCTATAAGACGCACATTTGCGTTGTGCAAACATAAATCTAGAAGGATTTGTTCAAAACAGCGCCTTGTCAAAAAAGTTGCAATAGTATTAACATAAACAATTTTCCCTTCAAGTGCAAGCCCTGCAGCCATCCCTATGACATTCTGTTCTGATATGCCTTCCATGAAAAATCTGTCTGGCATTTCATCTTTAAATTGCTTTAAAGTTCCAAAGCCAAGGTCAGAGCCTATGAAAAATATTCTTTTGTCTTTTTTTGCAAGCTCATACACCATGTTCAAAGCTGTCTTTCGCATCAGTATTCCTCCACTCCCTTGTAAAGAGCCTTGAATTCTTCATCACTTATCTTGCTCTTATGGTGCCACTCCAAATTATTTTCCATAAATTTGATGCCTTTACCCTTAACAGTATGGCAGATAATCACGTTTGGTTTATTTGATTCTAGAGGTAAATTAGATAAAACTGATTTGAGGTCTTTTACATTATGGCCATCAACTTCCTTAACACCAAACCCAAAACTTTTCCACTTATCGATAAGAGGCTCTAAATCTTGAACCTCATATGTTGAACCATAAGACTGCAGTTTGTTGTAATCTATAAGCACAGTAAGTTTTCTGAGCCTGTGTTTTCCTGCACAAAGAGCACCTTCCCAGATGGATCCTTCATTGATTTCACCATCCCCTACCAATACAAAAGTTTGATAATCTTTTTTTTCATATAATGCATTGATAGCAAATCCTATTCCAAATGAAAGGCCATGGCCTAAGCTTCCTGTCGATACCTCAACACCAGGTATTTTATGCTCAGGATGGCCGCCAAGAATTGCATCACTTTTACAGAACTTCCAAAGTTCCAGCATTGGAAAAAACCCCTTTTCAGCAAGAATAACATATAAAGCCAAACAACCATGCCCTTTGCTTAAGATAAACCTGTCCCTACCACTTAATTTTGGATTTTTGGAATCATACTTTAAGATATCATCGTAAAGAACTCTAAGTATTTCTATTATGGATAAAGCAGAGCCAAGATGGCCTCTTTTACTAGCTTCCATAGCTTTGATTATATTTTTTCGCAATTCTTTTGACTTTATATCAAGTTTTGATGTGTTCATCATGTTTTATCCTATTTCATAAGGGAATTTTTTATAATTTTTGTTAATATAATAGAGGAGTTCCTTTGCTTTTAATAACTGTTTCTCTTGAACCTCGCTTTTTACCAATTCATCTTTATGGGCAAATTCCCTTCTTAGAAATTGATTAGGGAGAAATTCATTAAGAAAAATCATGCACCATTTAAGCCCAAACAGGGGAAAGGTAATTTTGAGCCTTTTTTTTAAATTAGAATCTTTTGAAAAATGTAAAATTATTGATGATAAAAACCTTTTCTTAAGCTGCTCACTAAGATCCATGTTGGGATGAAGTAAAAAATCTGAAATCATCTTAGCAGGGTCATCCCAGCCAAAGTATTCAAAATCCAGGAATATTATTTTTCCATCATGCCTTCTAATAGAATTATGAAATCCGAAGTCAGAAGGGCTTAGGGTTCTATTTTCTTTGCCAATTTCAAGTTCATAATTAAGTTTCTCGTTTAAATTTGATTTGCACCATTTAACAACATCCTTAAATGCGGGCAAATATTCATTTTTTAGAAATTCAAAGAGTATTTTATTATTTGCATTATTTCTTGGAAGACTAATTAATATCTTATATCTGTTTTCGATATTTTCAACTATTTGTTTAATAGAAAAGCAAGCTTCTGCAGCATTGTTTAAATTACCGCTTTCTTTTTTTATTTTAAGAGCATCAAGGTTCTTTAGAAAATCAGTTGCATAATCTATATTATAGATTGTTATATCATCAGATTTTATTGGTAAACCTTCAACATACTCATATAGAGCAAAGTTATGGTCTTTGTCAATTAATATTGGTTGTGGTATTGCACGAATTCCATTATTCCAGAGAAACTTCATGCTTGAGAATTCTATACTCATCCTTTGTCTTTTTTCAGATTTATCCTGAAAATAGAATTTTCCTGAAAATTTTTTATCTTTGCAAGTTATTAAATAAACTTTGCTATTACGTCCATCCCCAATCCTTTTTGTTGATATTACTCTATTGCCAATTATTTGGGAAATTAATGAAATTTTATTTTCTATATCATTATCTGATTTAAAGAAGTATTCATTTATGTCCCCCCAGTTATGAAATATTAAAATTTCCCGCAGGCGAGAATGCTCCTGGTTAGGGTCAAATAAGATTTTTTTAACATTGTTGGGAAATGACTTTTCCTCATAAGTTTCTTCTAAATCATCTATAAAATGGGTGCATTTTAGCTGTTCGATTCTTTTTATTTTATCTTCCCTTGTTGAGTGAAAGTAAATATTCTCTCTTGGAAAAGATAATCCTTGTTTGTCAAAAAATTTGTTTTTTTTCATCCAATCAAGAGCAGCCAGCCTTAAATTTGTTTTTGTTTCATCATAATTTGCAAATTCAGTTTTGTGGCTTATTATATAGAGCTTAACATTATTTTTTCTGCACAAATTGAAGAATTTACTGATTCTATTTGTCAGCTTTGCTTCCATAATTCTTCGACCATAAACAATTGCCTGCAATTGCTGCCATTTTACCTCCCCATTAGGAAGCTGCCTAATTGTGTCTCTGATGTATTTCTTACTTTTCTTGATGCTCGAATCAATAAGACCTTGATCTAACGCTACATTGTATATAAGTTCATCATAGCTTACAATAGTATTGTCAAAGTCCACCCCGATAATTAAGTTCATCTTAAAACAATCTAACGATTCCCATCCAATTTGTCAAGAACCACCTGTCAATACACGCAGAAATCTGTGATTTCTGGTGAACTGAAAAATCCTATGGATTTCTGGTTTGTCAGAATTGCTTTGCAATTCTGATCACACCAGAAACTCTTTTAGAGTTTCTAAGTGTCCCGAAAATTTTCAATTTTCGAGGATCCTAAAAATCTCTGATTTTTATGAGACTGGTGGCATGAAGCGAAGCTTCACCTTCCATATGTTGTGACCAGTGGTTCCTGAGCATGCCAGTATACCACCAGTCAATAGACTGGGGGTATACTTAGCATATAAAAATTTTGTTAAGAAAAAGGCTTTTTTTGAAAATATTTATATATTAGGCTCAAATCTCTAAAAATACAAAATTACAATAAAATGAAAAAAGCCATTGTAACCGGAGGAGCAGGATTTATTGGGAGCCACATGGTAGAGCATCTGCTAAAAAACGGGTTCAGTATCGTTGCTATCGATAATATGTCCAATGGACAGTGGGATAATGTAAAAAATTTTGAAAAAGACCCAAATTACCAATTCCATAAAATAGATCTTTCAAAGAAGTTTGATGATGCTATCTTTAAGGATGCATTTTTTGTTTTCCATATGGCGGCATTGGCTGATGTTGTTCCCTCAATTGAAATGCCGCTAAAGTACCACGAGGCAAATGTCGGCACAACAATAAGAGTTTTGGAGGCTTCTAGAAAACACAACATCAAAAAATTTGTTTATAGCTCTTCTTCAACATGCTATGGAATTCCAGATCATTACCCGACAAAGGAAGATGATAAAATGAGGCCTGAATATCCCTATGCATTTACAAAATATATCGCAGAACAATATGTCATGTTCTGGGGAAAACTCTACAATCTTCCTGTAATTTCATTAAGGTACTTCAATGTGTTTGGAACAAGAGCAAGATCAAATGACACTTATGGAGCAGTCTTCAAAGTTTTCCTGTCCCAGAAGCTTCATAATAAGCCGCTCACTATAGTGGGAGATGGTAATCAGACAAGGGACTTTACTTTTGCAACAGATATAGCCGAAGCTAATCTTATAGCTGCCGAATCTGACTTAAATGAGGAAATTATTAATATAGGGACAGGAAACCCGCAATCGATAAATTATCTCGCAAAATTAATAGGAGGCCCTACCATTAATATTCCCAAAAGGCCAGGTGAGCCGGATTCAACTCATGCGGACATTTCAAAAGCCAAAGGATTATTGAAATGGAAGCCAGAAGTCTCGTTTGAAGAAGGCGTGAAAATAATGCTGGAGAATATAGATTACTGGAAAGACACCCTGGTATGGGATGAAAAATCAATTGAAAAAGCCACTAAAAAATGGTTTAAGTATCTTTCAAAAAAATAATAAAGAAAAAAATGGAATCTAAAAATGTTCTTGTAACCGGAGGAGCAGGATACGCAGGCTCAGCATTAGTGCCAAGATTGCTGAAAAAAGGTTATAATGTCACCGTATTAGACACATTCTGGTTTTGGAAATCCCCGGAAGAGTTTGTTGAAAAATTAGGTGTTGAGAATAGTCCCTCTTTAAAAATAATAAAGGGAGATTTGAGAAATAAGG
>SDBT01006352.1_pt1 | contig 19622 bp, 16 predicted proteins | sample 2277101 | NCBI WGS metagenome assembly SDBT01 (sample SAMN10404973, study PRJNA504765) | marine sediment metagenome | isolation source: marine sediment core GS10_PC15, 103 cmbsf | place: Arctic Ocean: Southern Knipovich Ridge | collected 2010 | reverse complement strand
TCTATTTCGGCGAAATTTGGTTTGTGTAACATTTTATATTATTTTATTCGCACACATAATAATTATTTTAAATAATTTTTACAATGTTTTCTATTGGCGTTCTGGCTGGTAATTTAACTGTTTCCTTGCCTATACCAAACGGAATTGCTAAATAAATATCCTGATGTTTTTCCAATCCTAATCTTTTTTTAATTTTTTTTTGATTAATCACTTCGCATTGGTAAACAGGGCATGCAGAATATCCATAATATTCAAGAGACAATAAGAGATTTTGAGCAACTATCCCTGCATCAATAGCTGGAGCGAATTTTTCAGGGTGAAAACGACGGTCAATAGATAAATAAATTACATAAGGAGCTATACTTAACATATTATAATTACTGGTGAACTTTAATGTGACGTCTGTTTTATTGTTTTCAACAATGTTAAACTGCCAAGGTTGTCTATTACAAGATGATGGTGCATAAATTGCAGGTTCTAAAAGTTTGTATATCTCTTGCTCTGATATCTTTGTTTCTTCCCAAAATCGAATACTTCTTCTATTTTTAATTACAGAAACTAAATCTTTTACATTTGATGATTTATTCCCAACATGAACAATTACCATGTCTGTTTCTTTCCAGATGTCATACTTTTTAATTACTTCATTACACCAACGAAGCTCCGCCCTACAAATCTGATTTCTTTCTTCAAGTATTTTTTTTAGTCTGTTCGCTTTCTTATATTTATCTTCCCCTCTAATATTTTTTTTATTTAATGCATACTTTACGGTTTTATCTAATTGATGTATTAAATATCTCAATATCATCAAATTTAAATGAGCATCATTTTTTATAAAATCTCTTTTATTGAGATAATAATCAAATTTTCTGCGAAACTTATTTCTCGTGATTTTTTTAACTATTGATTTAATTTTTCTATTCATTTATAATATCTTTATTGAATTCATCAACAATATTTGCATATTCTATTTTCAAATTGTTAATTGTGTTTTCATAATCCATATTTTTAGCACTTTCTGGTATAAGAAAATGATCACTCTCATATTCACCATTATTATTTCTACGCTTATTTTTTATTTCCCATAATTTAACTCTTCCAGTACTTGAAAATAAATTTTTCTTCAATCTGATATTTTCGTTAGGCGATTTGGTAATTATGAAACTAGTTCCGTTTGTGTTTAATATTTTGAAGAACATTCCATGCGTTTCTATTTGCACATCATCAAAAGTTCGAAAAGTAAACGGAATAAATCTCAAATTATTATCAAGGCCAATATACTTGTCTTTAATATAAATAAACTTCCTATCAATTATCATTGAACGAGAACAATAATAAGGTGTTTTGGTTATTAAACTAATTGAATTTGATTTATTTAATCTTTTTCGTAAATATGCAATTGAAGACATAATGAAAACTAAATACCATTCCATATTTATTTTCCAAATTGGACAATAGAAGTTTAATATTAGTTTGTTATCTACAATTTGATGCTTTATTTTTTCTGCACCCTGAAGAATAGAAAGATTATTTTTCTTAGTTAAATAAGATAAAAATCCAGCTGAGTAAGCTAAATTTCTATACCATTTATAATTAAAATCATAGATTGCCCCCAAAGTCTTACTAAATGGAATAGAATTTGGTCCACTTATTGTGAATCCATGCGTATATGGCGGAGCTGGTATTAGAGGTTTATCTTTATAACTAATCCAGATAGGAACGCAGCCTATTAATCTTGGATCTAGCATGGATTTTTTTAATATCTGGTGCCCTTTATAGTTTAAACACATCGCTATCTTATCGGATTTGTAAGTTACAAAACCCGATTCTTTGCTAACGAATACTTTAATCCTGTTATTAGTATATTTCATTATTTATAGAAAAAGGAATAATTAAATGAGATAATAACAGTAGCGAAAGCGCAAAAGAATTATATACAGATACAAACATATAATTATCAAATCCACAACGTGTATTTTCAATAGAATTAGGTACAATATAAAAATGTCCATCTTCCGCCTGATTTTTTAACATTACATTTAATAACCTTTGCCTATAACCCATTAAATGTAATTTATCTTTGGGTTCTAAAATTGAATGCATAGAACATGCCAGAATTGCGCTGGTATATCCAAAGATTGTATTATTACTTCTGCCATATGACAATTCACCACTGGGGCTTGTAACTGATTCTATGACCTCGAAAGCTCTCTTACTTCTTTCAATTAGGTTTTCATCTTTTAAAAATAATGCAGAAATAGTTAAAAGCATCCACATTGTTGCGTGATACGTTGTGTGCGGAATACCATTTTCGTTATTTCTTTCAAAAGGAGCATCATAGAAAAATCCATCTGAAAATTGCCAGTTTAGTAAATAGTTAACAATAATATCTTTTCCGATACTTTGATCTTTATTGGATAATTCGCTTTGAATTAAATTTGCTCTTAATATATGCGAAAGGCCTTTAAATATATATAAATTATTAGATCTTCTGTGAGTGGTATTTAGTGAAGGGTAAAAATCTAATTTTTTAATAAAATTAATTATGCTTGATTTAAGTTCTGTTTCACCAACAATTAATAATGACAAAAGCAAAGGTAGCGCATTAAAAGAACTGGAGTTTTTAGTTGCGTCAACTATTTGTGATAAATACTTAATTGATTTTAATGCATTATTGTAGTATTGTTTTTCATTACTAAGTTTAAATAGAATTACCGAGCTAAGTACAAAATTTGCAACATGATATTGAAACTTTAATTCAGAATGAACAAAATTATCTTTAATTGCTCCTGACTTCACCTGAGCCGATTCAATCCATCCATAAACAGGCAATAAAACATTATTGATGAATAAGTCATTATTGTATTCTTTCTTGAGTAATCCTATGTTTTTACTAAGTACTCTTTTTACTATTTTGGATTGCATAGATTAAATTAACGGATTATTTAACGCAATAGTAAGGTTATTGCAATTTGCTCAAAAAAAATTAAAACATACCACCATTAATGTCAATACTCGTACCGTTTATATAGTCAGAATTCATTAGATACTTTACAGCTCTAAAAATATCATCTGGATTTCCAAAATTTCCTGTTGGTATTTTCTGTTTAATTACATCTTGAAATTTTTCAGGTACTTCTTTAATCATTCCAATATCAAAATAACCTAAATTTAAGCAATTGATTGTAATACCCTTTTTGGCATTTTCAACAGCAATACTCCTAACCATCCCCCATAAACCAGATTTTGAAGTGGCATATGCACTAGTTCCTGGAATACCTATTTGTGCAACTATTGATGAAAAATTAATTATTCTACCATATTCTTGTCCTCTCATAATAGGTAATATTTCACGAATTATGCTATATGTACCAATCAAGTTTGTTTCTATAACCTTTGACCAAATATCCAAATCTGCCTTATGTGCGAATGAATTATAATTGTTACCTGCACAGTTAATTAGAGTTATTTTTGTTATTTTATGTTTAATTTTTTCAATCCAATCTGAAACTTCAGATTTATTACAGATATCAACTTTTGTGAAAAAATCCATCTTTTCTTTTTCTGGATGAGTCGTATTATAGGTTCCAAGTACTGTTTCACCGGATTCTTCAAATTTTTCAAATAAATATTTGCCAATTCCTCTTGATGCACCTGTTATTATAATCATTTTATTCCTCCTTATATATTTAAACTAATTACATTAGGAAAAAGATTCTGTGCCGCTATAGCTATAAAATAAAGAAAGCCACAATAACTATTGCAAATTGTTTCTATATTTTAGGTTCGGCCCTATTTTCAAATTTTATTAGCGAAATTATCATTCTAAAGATAAATGTTCTTATAAAAATCCTTTCTTAGAATAATCATTCGTATAATGATCATATAAAACTAAATATGAATGTTTTCTTTAATTTGTTCAAAAGGATATAATTTTTTTTCTTTTAAATTTTCTTCTGTGGAATATATAGTAATCCCCAAATTAGCAAGTTGTATAAGAACATCGCAGAATTTTTTAGCATGGACAACCCATGATTGTGCTTTACCGATTCTACCATATTTTATTAAATCTAAATTTTCGTAGATTTCCGAAAAATACTTCAATATGAAAGGGTTTTTCTCAATTCTTGTTTTTGCTACAACGGGATCTAATGGTTTAACCTCAACATTGATAAAATCACTTTTAGTTGTTTTGCATTTTATTTTATAACTTTGCTCCAATTTAACTTTTATTGGGAATTCTTCTCCCATTATATCTTCTACATAATGATAAATGGTATGCCAAGCTAAAGATATTCCAATTCCAAGAATTTTACCATTTAACTCTATAATTTTTGCCCAAGGAGAATTTTTGCCATAAGTCTCATTACCTATATGATGACTTTCTGTTACAAATTTTGCATTTTTACCAAAAGCTGACATTGAATGAGTGGGATGTATACTACTAATAGTATTTTTATAAGTCAGAAAAACCGAGGGTATAACACCTATAGTAGTTGAAGGCTTGGATAAATCAAAAATATAGTCTTTTCTTAAACATGTATTCAACATTGTTCCTAATAATGGATATGTTGGAACAACTAAAGTACCCAAAGAAGATATCCTCTCAATTAAGGCATCAATTACCGTATTTGCCCCACCTTCAACATACCCTATACTTTTCAAAGAAGAATGCAACAATATACAATCCCCATCCATTATACCTAATTTTACTAAATCTGATAGAATTATATCCTTAGATATAATTGGGGATTTTTTTTTCAAAGCTCTATTTCTATTAATTCCTTGAAATTGCTTGATCTTTTCCTTGATAGAACTCGGGATCATTATTTTATAAAATTTCGAGATAGTTTTTGAAATCATATTGTCAGTATTTCCTCTTTTATTAACAAGGAATCCACAAAATATTTTGCTGCCCAGTTAGGATAATTAAATGGTTTATATTTCCCCCAAATAGGATATGATCCCTGAATCCCTCCTTGTATTCCTTTGTTTTTGCTTTTTAAAATCTGTGTAGATTTAATTTGATTTGTAATTTTATGTGCAGCATTTAATAATTTTATATCATTATTTATTTTATATAATTCCATAAAACAAATAGCAATTTGACAATTTCCTGTTAAACATGAATACTTGTCTAATGATTTCCACTTTTCATCAAAACTAGCCTGTAAATAATTTGAATTAGAAAAAGGATTCCTTTTTTTTCGTTTTTCGTACTCTAGCATAATATTAACACAAGCACTTTCAATTACTGTCAAAATCTTCTGTTTCAATTCTATTTTGAAATATTTCGAGGACTCGAATAAACCTTGCAAAGTATAACCGATTGTATGCGTAATTGGTAAACGTTCTTTAGTGAATGCTGCTAGTTCAAACCAACCATTTTCAGTTGCATTAGATAATGCCCATAATATTTGTCTCTTGGCAGCATTTAAATATTTCTTATTTTTAGTGATTTGATACACACCCAATATACTCCAAGCAACCATAGTATGATAGCTGTGCGGTATATCATTATACACAAATTTACTCCATTTACCGTCGCTGTCCTGAATTTCCAGAAGCCAATTTGAAGCTTTTACTGCAGCTTTTATAAATCTTTCTGATTTTGTTTCTTGATACAAATCAACCCATCCTAATAAGACTTGTCCTGTATTAAAAACTATCGGACTTTTGTTGATCCCCACACCACCACTTACAGCACCACTCGATAATTGAATATCAATTTCCCAATCACCCATTTCTACAGCTCGTTTTAAATACTCAGATTTGTTTGCATGATGAAAGTATTTTATAAATGTTTTGATAATGTAACCAGTGGTTTCCGGATAAGGTTCTCTCCAGGCTTTTTCCAGACTATAGCCAGCTGATACTCCCCCACAATTTGTAACATCTTGCGCACGACAAAGCCAATCCATAGTTGCATACATATGTTCTTCGTCCGTGGATAATTGGGTGCTTAAAATGCCTATGTTTTTCAAGAAGACATTCCAGTGTGATAATTTTTTGAATAGTTTTATTTGATACCTTAGTTTTAACATTTTAATTACAATTTAATTCATCGTATTTTAAAAAACCTTTAAAGAATATTGTTGTTAATTTTTTTATTAGAAAAACTGAATAATTGATTGTGAAATTAAGAATACTAGTATTCCATTATCTCACGTAGTTGAGGAGATAAAGTTCTTGGTTCAAATATCTTCCTGCCATTTAATATATTTTTGCACTGCATGTTGTATTCTTCTTCTGGAAATTTTTCTAGAATTGAAACAATATTATCATAAATCTCTTTTATATCTGAACACTCGTATCCAATATTACCCATCTGTTTAGTACAATAGTCAATGTACGGATTTTTTTGATAAACTATTGGTTTTATAAATGATATTGCATCCAAAAAAGAAGCGCTAGCTCCTAATTTGTAATATTCTGGTGATCCAAGCCAGACTGCATACGTTAATCCTTTCGCTCTTCTTATATATTCTTCACGTTCAATACGATTATATGATATTCCCTTCACAACATCAGAATCATAGTTTGTTTCATTCTTTATATTCAAAAATCCAACTAAAATAAATTCTACATTGTTATATTTTTTTTTAATATCTTGAGCGAGATTATAAAATACTTCAAAACCCTTTGACCCAATACCAAAGAATCCAAATTTAATTAAAGAATTACTCTTTATATTCGTATTCACTAATGTAAAGGATTCCCATACACAAGGAAGATTAATAGCAAAAATATTTTTATTTTTTGATTTTATTGCTATTTTTAAATATTTCATTATGTTTTCACCAAGTACAATGTATGAAAAATATTTCGGTTCAGGGTATTTTAAAATACTTCGAAAACTTATTATACGTTTCAATGGTGACCTAGGTTGTTTATTTTCTATTGAAAATAGGGCGCCATGAGGAATGACAAATATCTTTACAGAGTTTCTAAGGTAATAGCATAAAATCTTTGCAAACAACAACTCAACATTTGAAATAGATGAAAAGATTATAAAGTCGGAGCTATTACTCTTCGCGAAATTAATTAATTCTTTGAATAGTTTCAATGTCGGGAATAATCTGTTCCAATTTTTTATAGATTTGTCAGGTATATCTATTTTTCTCCAATCGATATTTTGATCAATTTTATTCGATTGCATGAATTTTCTAACTCCAAATAAATGACCCTTTTCTGCTAAAAACGATATTTTATAATCGGAATTATGTATTAAAGTTGTAATGAGCCCTGCATTAAAAGGTACATGCATTAAATCAAAACATAAAGGTTCGCAAACAACTATATTTTTTTTCGTCATTCAATTTTACCTTAAAAAAAACTTACTGCTCTCTTTATTATAAGCGAGATTGTTTTTAATAGATTTTAAGAAATCGATTACGTTCAACTGTGCGCAACTAACAAAAACTTGATTTTTTCATTTGAAAATATTTGAAGCAATCCATTAATATAATCGTTATTTTCTTTCTTAGGAATAATCCTTCTATAAATTAGTTAACTTATTACAAGTATTTTCAAACATCAAATCAGCCAATTGATAAATATCTACTTTTGGTTTCCAACCTAAACTATTAATTAATTTTGGGTTACTAATTAAGATTTTATATTCAGGGATATATCCGTGCTTTATTACTACATGCTCCTCCCAACTTTTATCTATTTTTTTAAAACATATTTCTAACCAATTTTTTATACTAAAAGTTTTTCCGCTTCCTATAATAGTTTCGAAAATCGTATCTTGATTAACTAGTTTCCAAACCGCTTCAACTACATCTCCGGCATAGTTAAATTCCTTTTGCACATCTATGTTACCTAATTCCAATTTTTCAGTGCTTCCCTTAGATATTCGTTTTGCAGCCGCTATGATCTTCATATTTACATGCCGTTCTGTTCTTAAATGACTATCGTGATTAAAAAAATATCCAACATAGAAGAACAAGTCAAAAGTTTTATGATAATATCTCCCTGCGTATACAGAATGAATACGAGCAACCGAATAAGGACTACTACCCCGAAAAGGTGTTTCTTCATTAATGGGAAGTCCATCATTTTTAAATTGCATGGCACTACCACAAAGAAAAATTCTAGAAGTTGGGCAGTGTAACCGTACAGCCTCTAAAATGTTTATAGTTCCCGTACTTATTGATTTGTGATTATCAAACAATGCGTCATGTTTGGTTGTAGAATTTGCTGCAAAATGAAAAATATAATTCGGTTTAAATAATTTAATGGATGACTCAACCAATTTATAATCACTTACACTTCCAACAATATCACCAATTGTTCGGGATATTGCTTTTACTTCAACGTTTTGCTTTTTTAGAAGATCAGTAAGAAATCTTCCGTCTTGTCCATTACTGCCAAATATTAATGCATTCATTGATATTTTTTAGGTACTCCGCTATTCATTACTTTCAAAAAATAATATTCATTAAAGATTCTACAATCAATTATATGATCTCTATTTCAGGCAATGGGAAAATAAATTTGCCTCCTTGCTCTAGATATTTATTTTCTCTTTCCAAAATTGAATGCTTAAAATGCCAGGGAAATACAAGAAAATAATCAGGTTTCATATCTTTCGCCTCGACTTCTGAAATAATTGGAATTTTAGTGCCTGGAGTGAAACAACCAAATTTATCCTCATTAACCTCAGCAATAAATGGAATTTGCTTAGATGTAAAATTACAAAATTGCAGGAGCACATTACCTTTAGTAGAGGCACCATAACCAAAAATCTTTTTGCCATTAGCGACCAATGTTTCAATCAGTTCGGTTAGGTTTTTTCGGTGTTTAAACACACGTTCCTTAAAATCACAAAAAGGTTTCAATGTGTCCAAACCCATATCGTCTTCCTGTTGAATCGTCCAATTAATAATGGGTATATTGGAAATATACCGTGCATTTTGTTTACATGCTGTAACTGCAAAACTTCCTCCGTTTATTGCATTCATCTGAACATCCATTACTCTCAATTTACAACTTTCTAATAAGTTTTTTACGACCTTAAATGAGTAGAATTCTAAATGTTCATGGCAAATTGCATCGTAGGAATTAGTCCGAAGCATTGAAGGCATATAACTTTGCTCAAAATGCCAGATGCCATCATCTGTTAGGCATTTTTCAACGTCCTTAACAAAAGCAAATGGACTTTCCAAATCATAGAACATTGCAATAGAAGTGATGATCTTGGCTCGTTCATTTGGGAAGTTTTTTTTGAATGCACTTGCTGAAAAGAAAGTTGGGATCAACGAAATTTCCTCACCATAAAATTCCTTAAATTTTAGACCAATTGGATCAATGCCTACTTTGCGGTGTTTGCCTGTATAAGCCTTCAGGGATGTTGCATCATTACTCCCGATGTCAATTACCAAGTCATCCTTATTAAGCTTCACCATACATTCCAAAGTGTGGATTTTATTTGTCAAGTGGCGAATCATTGAAACATTTAATCCAGACCTGTAACCGTAATTTTCTCCATACATTTCATCTAAATTGTATGATTGTTTCAATTGCAGTAATCCACTATCTGGACACCAAACCAGGTCTAATGGTCCTTTTGTTATCTCATCGCTTGTTGTTTTTGGAAAAACGCCAGTCAGGTATTGTTCCCCCAATGACAGGACAGTTTTTAAATTTTTACTCCCACTGATACGACATCTTGTAATTTCTGTTTTCACATTTATTTCGAATAATTAATTTTGTCGGAAAATAGATCTTAATTTAATAAAATTCGTATAATACAAACATTAAATAGTATTTACTAGAATATCAATCAACAAGTGACTCCCTATATATAAACTTCGTGAAATCGTACATCAATTTATTACTAATTTACTATTCAATATAATGCTTATTAATACAATGTTCAGAATATTTCAATAAATCCAGTTTTATTTAATTGCGAAATTCGAGTTACGAATGAAACTTCTTTAATTCAAATAATTAATCAGTTTTATGCCATTTTTTCGTTGAAATATTATATATCCCATGTCGAATGTATTTCCTTTGAATCCAAAAAGAATCCGATTGAATACCATCTTCTTGAAGTATAAAATCAACCAATTGAAAGCCATTGTTTGATAGTAGATTAGATATATTGTACCATGTTTTTTGTCCACTCCATACTGGCAAATATTCAGCTTCAATTTGAATTGCTTTTACTCGTTTTAACTCTTCACCAAAACCAATTAATACTTCAAATGATGCCCCTTCAACATCTACTTTTAAGAAATCAATTTCCTTAATTTTATTTGCTGAGATAAAGCTATCCATTCGTATTGTTTCTACTTCAATATCGTAATAATCTTTATCATCGTTATACTTATGTTTCATTAAAGATGAAATACCCGAGTTACCAGCATTTAATTTAATAGCATGAAATATACTCTTCATATTTTTATCGGAAACTGCATATGGATAAGAATTGAAAGAAAAAGTTTTTTTAACTTCTTTTATTATTTCAGGGTGTGGTTCAAAAATATAAACATCTTTATTTTCTAATAAAAATATTTGTCGTAAAAATTCTGCATCTTGTCCATAATTAGCACCTATTTCAAATACATTGTTTGGCTTAAAAGAGCAGAGTCTTTCCAAATGCACAACAAGTCTACCCAAATATTGAGAACTTATTTTTGAACCTATTTTTTTTTGGTTCTTTTTAATCTTGATAGTAGTATTTGTTACTTTTTCTATTAAATTTATTAATATTTTTAACAATTTTTTCATAACTATTTTTAAAATTATTTTGATATTAATACCTTACTTATCTTCCTAATCATCCTTGATAAAATTCTATAAACCTTCATTATAGATAAATAAAACGATCCAATAAAATGCAATATGATTTCACGCAAGGAGGGTTCATAAATATTGTCATCATTGTAACAAACAACACCAAATCCTCTTGAATAATTTGAATTTATATTGTAGCCAATAAAACCACGAGCTATATCTTTTAATTTAATTCCTCTCCTCAAATAATCTAAATGATGACTTTTTTGGTGAAAAAACTTTATAAGTGGTTCTTTAATCTGTATATCTATTGTTTTATCTTTTTGAAGCCACATATTATACCATGAAAATTCATAAGGAGATATTTTCAATAAATCAATATATGTCCTACTCATAGGAGTGAGATAATTGTCATAAAATGATTCTAAAACCTTAGATGAAAAAATAGCAAACCCATGGCATGTTAGCACTCTTTCGTCCACCAACCCAACTTCTCTTTGAATTTTTCTAATCAATTTTTCTCTTTTAATCCAATATCTATTATAATATTCTGGCTCCACCTTCAACTCATTATCTTCAACAAGTATCGTATAAGGAGTTTCATCATCATACATAAAATCGGTAGTAAAAAAATCTCGTATAAATACCCCATCTGAGTCCATACAAAAATAATTTTCGCACAGTTTTTTTTCCCAAAAAGCTAATTTAATAATTTCTTGATTAACATAACCAGGACGAATACCCCGAACACTATTATTGTTAACTAAATTGTTTGTAACTGATTCATCGCTAAAAAGTTTGATATTATTTCCAATAAATTTTTCGAATTTCAGTAAATCAGAATTTGGGGCTACAATATATAACGGAATATTATCTTTATTATGTGTCCTGTACGAAATAATTAATCTTTCAACGTACTTTATGTCTCCCAAATATGTTTTAAGTAGAATTGCTATTTTATGCATAACTAGCTTCCTAATTATTAACTATCCGTTCATTTGTATTTTTTTCATTCTTATTTTAATTTTGTCTTTTATATAATTTTAATCCAGTTGGTATTAAAAAGCAAAATGCAATAATACTATTTATTGCAAGTGCTGCTACCGGTGCATAAAATCCTATTTTCGGTAGTAATAAAATATTAATAAAAATAAAAATAACAAGCTGCGTAATATTCATAAGAAAATACAGTTTTACTAATCCAAGGCTGTACCCTATTGCTCCAAGTGGATTTACAAATAAAATTATCACATACATTAAACAATTAAGCTGTGCTAATAAAACAACACTAGTATACTCTTGTCCAAATAGGTATGGAGTAAATAATGGTACAAATATCGAATAAATAATTAACGGCACTACTGCAAATAATGATAAATGAAAGATTCGTTTTATTTTTATTTTTATTTCACCTATATCCTTTAATATTGATACTCTTGGCCATAGTGCAGTTGAAATTGCTCCTAAAAAAGCAATTATAGGCAATGAGAATCGACGTGCAACAAAATACTGCCCAATTTCCTCTGGTTTAAGAAAATACCCCATTAACCAGATATCGACTTTTAATATAATAACGACTGTTATTGAAGATAACATCATATATATGGCAAAGATGTTAGGTGTATGGGTAGTATTAAGTTTTGAATTTATAGGTACTTTTATTGGAAATTTAAAAAAGGTTCTAAAAATCCTTAATACATTTTTGTGCCCTTTTTTATATTTTCCAACCAATGCTTTTCTTGGCACTAGAATTAACATCAAGAAACTTCCCATTGCAGTCGCAATAACTAAAACCCAAATTACTTGAGCAATAGTCCATCTATTTATCCAAGCAATTATTAATATTCCTAAAAGTGAAATTACAGTCTGTATAACAATTACTATCGAGTTCATACCAAATCTTTTAAGTGATTTAAAATATATTGATGGAATAGATCCTAGAGCACTGAATATACCAATGAGCAAACTAATACGAATTAATGGGATGATATGCTCAGCATTCCAGAATCTTATTGCGAATAAAGGTACAAGAAAAAAGGTAATAGTACCCAAAACAACTGAAATTATCATCCTTAGCTTGAATCCCCATCTTAAAACTGCAAGATGTTCCTCTATTTTACCTCTTGAAATTGCACGGGACGCATAGCGAATGGCAGTTTTACCAATACCCAAATTTTGCAAACCTTTTACCAATCCACCGACACTCATAATAAGTACATAATATCCTAATTTTTCTGGTCCTAACCCTCGTGCAATAAGAATCGATGTGAGTAATCCTGTAATAAGTACCACTATTTGAGGTATGACAGAAACTATTGTATCACGAATTCCAGCATGTTCGTTTTTTACTATGGATAAAATTCTGTTCACAATGATAATATAATCATACTGCTACTTTTGTTTTATTGTAATATTTGTTTAGGATACTTCTTCGACCGAGTTCTAACAGACCAAAAATCAATCCCCACGACAGCATATTTTGTTGAACAAGATTTCCTACTAACAGACTTAGGGGAATTTGTACAACTAAATAGTATAACATTATTTGCATAATTTCTTTTTCAAAACATTCAACGGTAATTTCTTTTAAAAACTTACGGTATCTTATTATCGTTACTAATAGTAATCGATAAACGATAAATAAACCAACAATTCCAGTAGTTGAATAAACATACCCAAATCCACTATGAAGATGTATGCTAGTACTTAAATATCCAGGATCATATCCTTTTCCAAATAATATTTGTAATCCAGTATTAGACCATAAACTTAAAATCAAGGGGCCTAGGCGACCTAAATCTGCCATGGTCGATCTATCATCAAATAATTGAGAGATAGATATATTAATCTCTTTATCAAATAACTCAAACCTCGTTACTAACAAATCTGGTATATTTCCCAAAAAGATAAAAATAAGTATTCCTATTGATGCAATAGAAAAAATGTAATATTTTCTTCCGAGTATATTTTTATTCAAAATGAACCAACTCATCATTACCAAGATAAATATTACAAGCATAGCTCTACTTTGAGTAATAAGTATTGCAATTAAATTTAGTGCAACTCCAATTAATAAAAATAATTTTGAAAAGGATTTGCCCTTCACAAAAGTCAAAGTTGAGATAATAAGCAAACTACTTAATAATAATGTGCCTACATTTCCCCATATGGTTCTATCCATCCGCATAAATTGTTCTACATTTAATCCGGGCAAATGAGTTCCTGTCACTTGTATAAAAATAGAAACTAAAGAAATTATAAATGCTGATATAACAATAACTCTAACAATTCGTTTAATTGTTGCTGTAGAATTAGGTACAGATATAATCAGCATCATTGAAAATATATAAGGAAACGATCTCAAATAACTGAGTTGTTCTGAGTAAGAACCAGAATGATTAATATTACTAATTGTTAATATAACATAATAAATAAAAAACACTGTTAACATCCTGCTGGTCGGAATAGATCTAAACTTGCGGTATCTTTCACTTTCACCAAATAATCCCACAAGTACTATAAGAAAAAAGGAAAATTCAAACAGAGTCCCTCTTTGAATTAAGGGGACAGGCCATATTTTAAGTAAATAATTACCCATTGTAAAATAGCTAAATATTAAGAAATACAGAAGGTTATAATATAGAGTCACTAATTTTTTCTTTCAAGGTTAATTGGAGACCCAAAATCCATATTGTTGTTTTTGATTGGATAAGTACTTGTGTTCTGTGGATTAGTAATTAAAGACTCTTTAAGTTTTATGGTGCTTTGATTCCAACAAATATTCCATTAGTAAATTTCGAACTTTTCCGATATATCATATCCCAACCCACTTTATTTCGAGCCAAGTTAGCATATTAATCATTTTCTTCGATAAATATTGATTATCATTGAATAATAATGACTATTTTCCCCAATAATTTTTTTTAACAGCTATAATCCCTCCAATTATAAATCCCAATATTCCTGAAAATATAACTGTCCTTTTTCTTTGAGGGCTACTATGATGTATTGGGATATCAGGAGGATCAACAATTTTTAAAAAAGATCTGTTATGTGTTTCTTCAATCTTTACTTGTTCAAATTGTTGTTTTAAAGATATATAGACTTGCGTTTGAACTTCAATGTCTCTTTGTAATCGTTCTTGTTGAAGTAAAAGTGTTGGAGAAAGGTTAATTTGTAAATTTTCTTCTCGGAAATTTTTTAATTTTGTTTCAGCTTGGAATAATTCATTTTGTACAGTTTCCAACCTCTCCGAGATGAACTCTTTTTTGTTCAATAGTTCAAGTTTCGTAAAATCTGATTGGAGCTTCTCTAAGTTTTTAATGACTACCAAAGAAATTTTTGCACTTAACTTTGGTCCAGGACTTTTGACTCGCAATAAAAACATAGGTGTATTTTTTATTTGTTTTATATCTAATATCCTCCGTACTCGCCTAATTGCTCTAGTCATTATTTCATTAGTGTCAGCATTAACAATATCTTGCTGACTTGTAAAAATATTTAATAATGAGATCGGTTTATCAAATTCTCGATAATCAAAAACAGAGTTTAAAACAGATTCACACAATGTACGGCTAGATAGAATCTCCGGTAGGGTCTCTGTAGATAAATAATCAACAACATTATTTTGCGATCCAATGGATAGACCAAATTGACTTGCTAAACCACGTAAACTTGTTTGATTACTACTACTGCTATTTACTAGCCAAAGTTTTGTCTCGGAAGTATACGTTGGTTTTACTATAAAGAATACATAAATGATTGAAATGATTCCAGTAATTAATGGCATTATGATTAACCATTTTATACCTTTTACTAAAGATGAATATAATTTTTTATAATCAATTTTGACCAACCAATCATCATTATTCAATCCATCATTATTTATTGTCTTCATATTATTCATTTGATACTCTGTAATGCTATATATGTTAAAGCAACTGATGATATTAGTGAAATAGTAGTATTTAAGAATTTTCCAAGTTCGAAAGGAGCTTTTTCAGGTTTTTTATGAACAATAATTATACAACCTTCACTTACCGTACGGGGTAATAATTTTACCGGTTTTACATTACCGTTTGGATATATAATAGACATTTTAAAGCGGCTGCCATTATTTGTTATGCCACCGACACTGTTAACATAATTCATCACAGAACGGCCCTTTTTGAAATCAACTAAACCTGGATTATAAACTTCTCCTTGAATTTCTACAACCCCTGGTTTTCTTGGTACAAAAATACTATCACCTTCTACAATTTTAATCGACAAGTCATCCCAAACTAAACTTTTATCACTCCTTTTGATCTGAATTCCTTCTATGAAGGAATGCTTAGTAAATCCTCCGGCTCTTTGGATTAATTCATTTAAGGTCTCCTTTGAGTTTTGAAGACTATATAAACCAGGGACAACAACTTCACCAACTATTTGAATATTATAATCCTTATCATAAAATATATTCTTATGAACTACAATGTGGTCATCTTTTTGTAATAAATATTTATCAAAGTTATTTGTTGATAACAAATCTTTATAATTTAATTCAATAACAGTATTGTAATCATTATCCTCATTTATTCGTATAATTTCTAATTGATCTAAATATGCAGATTTTAAATAACTTTTATCTTCGATTCCGCCGGCGCGGATTAAAATATCTTTTATTGTCATTGAGTCTGTTAATACATATGATCCTGGTTTTTTAACTTGCCCACTAATGAAAACTTCATTAATTACTGCCTGTATGGAATTAATAGTGAGAACATCTCCATCTTGATTAATAATCTTATCTGATTCATTGAACGTTATAGCTTTATATTCGATAGGTTCTATATAAATAGTCCTTTTAGTGATTGGTACTATTCGTTTCAGTATCATCTCGTTCGAAGCATTTGGTTTGAAACCTCCGGCAAAATTAATAATATCTAATAAGCTCTCTGATAGTTGAGCTTCAAATATACCACTACGATATACTTCGCCTTTAATTGATATCGTTGAAATACGGGTTGGTACGTTGACAATGTCATCATTTTGCAGTAAGATATTTTCTGAAATCTCGCCATTTATGAGATATCCATAAAGATCTATTTCTTTATATAATTTGCCATTTCGAAGAATTTTAATTTTTCTGAGACTACCAGTAGTATCAATTCCACCCGCCTGTAATAATCCTGTTGTTACAGTAGACATGGGATGCACTAAATGAACTCCGGGTAGTTTAACATTTCCAATGAAATGCACATTAATCGATTTTAATTCTCCTAAAGTAACATTTATAAACGATGTAGGACTTTGACCAAGTAGAGAAGAAATTTTTTGGGCAAACTTATTTTTTAAAAAGAATCTTGCTTCCTTTAAAGTCTTACCATCTAAGTGAATAATTCCAATGCTTTTATCATAAATGTTTCCATCACGATTTATTTTATACGTTTCATTTATTTGGGCACGTCCCCAAAGTGAAATTTCAATATTATCTCCCGGGCCTAAAATATAATTTTCCGGCGATGATATATTTGGCCAGAAAGGAATAGAATCTCGTCGTGAAAAAAAATCATATCCGAAATATTTAGACTGTTTTTTCAAGCTATCAATGGATGATTTTGAAAGAAGTAGATCATACTCTAAAGGTACACTTTCAATAGCTTTGTCAGCTTTATCTCCATATAATGTTTGTGTCAATTCCGGAATTTGTCCTTTCTTATATTGGTCATATAGTTCTCGTATTTCTTTGATCTCATTCAATGTCTGACAATGTAAGATATTTAATGTAATTATCATTACGATAATAACAATATTTCTAGACTTCATGTTCATTCCTATTTGATTATATAGCTCTCATATATATAAATCTTGATAACTGCTTCCTATTACGATGTTGAGTTTACTAATATTTGATAAAAATATCTAACAGGATTACTGAAGTACGTAATATGTATACTTCGGTAACATTTTTGGCAAACTGCTCCATCATCACATTTTAATATTACTAATTTCATCAATAATATAACATATACTTTTATATATTATTTTGTTGATTTAATCCAATATCATGGTTGTAAGAATTGTTCTACTTAATTAGAATTATTAGGTAAATCCTTTTGATGATTATAAGCAGCTCCGCCCCATCAATCACATATATCAGAATTAAATGTAAATGATTTAATCCATATATGTTTGTTTGAGAATTACTACTCAAAAATTAAATTACTTAAATTTCCACTGGTAGTAAAATAAATTCAATAATATTCTAAACTTACATTTTATGCATTTTTAGAGAACAAATTTAACAGTTAAACAGTATACTTAAAACCAAATTCGTAGTGTTAGTCAACCGTCGAATTGATAGACAATATGGTCCATTGTCATTGTTTTACAATAGCTACTGTATCCATGTGAGGAGTAATATAACATTTTGTTCCCTGAAAAATATCAAGCCACTTGCTATTTGTAAACCACTGATAGTGATTCTTAATGTAATCATAATCCAACATAACCGACTTTCTTAAATTGTGTAAGTTTAGAATTTTTGTAAGGAACACCTTTAAAGAATACGGGAGCAACTGAAAGAAAGGGAATTTGAAATGGGGTTCTATGAATGCGTATTTCCATGGGACTATGATCACCCACTGTTGAGAAACCCGGTCTATTTCTAAGTACATATTTTTCAGTACTGCAAAATCACAGATATGTTCCATCATGCCGAAGGAAACCGCTAAATTGAATTCGTTATCTCTGAATATGCTGAGATTTTCTGCACTTCTCTTCAAGTATTTGAAATTAGAATGGTTCATATTCACTTTTTTTTTATCAAGGATGTCAATGCCAACGATTCTATAATTTTTTGGAATAAAATCTTCGAAGCTTTTCCCATTAGGTCCACAGCCAACATCTAATATTGACATGTTATCAAATGTATTGACTTTAGACAAAATAAAATAAGCCCTTTTCCTTCGACGTCGCAATAAAAGGTCCTGAATTATTTTTGTATTATAAAATAATTCTGCCATGAAAAATACTCCTTATTATCCACATAATTTTTCAGTTATTTTCAATAGTGCTCTTTAAATATTTCATATACTGCTAAAATAGTATAGTTATTCTACAATATTTACATTATGTTTATTATTTGAAAACAATATTAATAATTTAACAATTTTTTATACAGTCTAAATTAACAATGACTACATAAGCGACCAAATTTATTTACTCCTCCTAAATATGACATAAGAAAACCATCAAAACAGAATCGACTACTTTTTTTATTTCATTAACCATTTAGGAGAAGTCCAGATCAGGCATACTGTTAAACAAAATCTCAGATAAAGAGATTGAACAGGAGTACAAGAAGTAATTCTACATAAAAAGCGACGATAAACTATCCGGCCTTAAAGATGCCGTGTATCATTTCACAGACCTGTTGTCAATTGAACCAAACTGATAACAGTTTGCAGTAAACTTCTGACCAGCCCCCAATGTTTGGACCACTACCAAAGTTAGGGTTATTTGATTTAATTTGCATATAAGATTGTTTTAGGTTCTAATGGAATGACGGTCTCTGGTGCCGGTGGTCTGTATCCAAGACTGCTGTGAGGACGTACGTGGTTGTAATGTTGTCGCCACCGTTCAATGAGTACCTTAGCTTCTAATAAGGTATCAAAGATCTCAACATTCAAGACCTCGTCTCTAAGCTTACCATTAAAAGATTCATTATAGCCATTCTCCCAAGGACTACCAGGTGTAATATACAAAGTAGTTACACCTAAAGCTTTTAACCACTGTCGTACTGCTTTAGCAGTAAACTCCGATCCGTTGTCACTACGGATATTCTCCGGGATACCTCGACGTATGAACAGATCAGTTAGTTTATCTAATAC
>SDBT01006351.1_pt1 | contig 19626 bp, 43 predicted proteins | sample 2277101 | NCBI WGS metagenome assembly SDBT01 (sample SAMN10404973, study PRJNA504765) | marine sediment metagenome | isolation source: marine sediment core GS10_PC15, 103 cmbsf | place: Arctic Ocean: Southern Knipovich Ridge | collected 2010 | reverse complement strand
ATTTAGGAATAATAGCATTATTGATCCACAAGAAATTGAGCAACGATGTAACCAGTTCATGTGCAAGTATGCTGAAAAGATCGATCTCGAAATAATCAGATGCAAAGCGAAGATGATCGGTGAATAGATGAGCGACAAATCAGGCATCGAATGGACGGACGCCACATGGAATCCAGTCACCGGTTGCACCAAAGTAAGCGCCGGATGCGCTAATTGTTATGCTGAAACTTTCTCCGAACGTTGGAGAGGAACAGAGGGTCATCATTTCGAGAATGGATTTGATCTGACTCTAAGACCAGAGCGTCTTGAAATACCAATCAAGTGGAAGAAGCCAAGACGGATATTCGTTAACAGCATGAGTGATCTATTTCATAAGGATATCCCGTTAAGATTTATAGAAAAAATATTCGATACGATGAGGAAATCTAGTTGGCATACATTTCAGGTTCTTACGAAGAGATCTGACACGATGCAGTTCTTCTCCACTAGATACGGCTGGCCGGATAATGTAATGGCCGGAGTGAGTATTGAGAATCGAGACGTTAAAACGAATAGACTTCGTGATCTGCATTTAACTAGAGCACGATTCAAGTTCTTATCGCTCGAACCATTATTACAAGATCTTGGCGAATTGAGTCTTGATGAGATCTCGTGGGTTATTGTTGGTGGAGAATCAGGGGCTAAATCTCGACCCATAGAGATAGAGTGGGTTCGAAGCATAAGAAATCAATGTCTCGATGCAGCGGTTCCATTCTTTTTCAAGCAGTGGGGTGGAATTAATAAAAAGAGAAACGGTCGTATGTTAGACGGTCGAACTTGGGATGAGTTTCCGGTGATGGATAAGGTAATAGATCGAATGGAGGTTAAGAGTGAGTAACATAGTCAAAATATCTTTTTGGGTTGTTGCGGCATCGAATGGGGTTGCATCCGTCTGGATGCGAATAGAAAAATGGTTCTTTATGGATGGTTCTTCTGATATTCAGATTTGGAGACACGAAATTAGCGCCAGTATATATTTCATAATTTTTATGGTGGCCGTAATTATTATAAATACTTACAAGGATGATAGCAGTGAATGATGTAGAGAAAGGATACTTTGGTATTGGAGCGCCAGTTAATTATCATCCGGTAATCGGACAAGATCGGTGTATTCCTACAAGGATTAGAAGTGCGCCGTGGAAATTAGGTCACGGAACAGTGGTCATCAAGGTAGATGGAATATCGGGCGGTGTCAGTTTTGACGCGCTATCTTTTAGAGAGGAGGCAAAGTGTGAGTAGTGACAAGATAGAACAAGAAATACAAAAAGTTTTAGATGAGATCGATACCAGCTTGGAGATACAGAGTATGACTGACCCAGAATTTATAGATCATTTGAAAAACAATATAATGATAAATGGATATCATCTAATGAATGGGATCAAATTTACACAACTTAGAAAAGAGAAGTATGATCGACTTATGGATATAGCAACAAAGGGAGATTCATTCTTTCAGGACGCAATGAAATTAGCTGGTCAAGTAGATCGGTATGAGAAGGCGATACAAGAGTTTAAGGAACTGGCTCTTAATAGTGATTGTTTTGATGGCATTGGGAAGACGGTTCTCAATACATGGATTGGCGATATTTTAGAGAAATCTTTAGAGGGGTAGAGAATGAATGTGTATAATCTGAAAGAAGAAGAGAAGGAAATGAGTGATGAGGAAGTCGCAAAGTATTCTCGTAAACCTAAATGTTTTTCATGTATGAGATTATTGAATATAAAAGTAGATCAAGACGGTATCTGCATGACTCCTGACTGCGCTAGAAACGAGACATTGAAGAAGATAAGGCTGATATTAGTGGCATAATCTTGACATTAAATGAGATATATAATTAACTTACCAAACAAAGGACGGTGTTAGAATGGAAAACTCAGAGAAAGCTAAGATATTAAAGGATGCTGATTGGATTCAGACTCCAGGGATGGACCCTGTTTTAAGGCCGGCATTCAAAGACCCAACCAATGATAAAATGTATACTCTCGATGAAGCTTTAGCGATCCAGAAAGGTCGTAAGGCAGTCAAGTCAGTTGAACCAAAAGTAAAAGCCTCGGATGGGGACAAGGAAAACAAGAAGAGCAAGTAAGGTTCCCGAATGAAGCTGACTGAACTGAAAGAAATCCTCGACAGAGAATGTAATCAAAGAAAATACGACCCCAATAATCTTGATTTCAAAAAGGCAAGCACATTGGTTGAATTTCTAAAGAAGCATGTCTGGGAGCAAGGATGAATAGACGTGGTTTTGTTGTAAGAACCTCGTTTCTTTCTGGTATGATCGCAGGAATTCAGTTTTTCGATAAGAAGATCGAACCCAAGAAGAAATACGTATCAGATAAAGTTATCGAGACAGATGATTCCGACCATTTACCAATTCATAGGAAAGTTATAAAAGGGAAGATCGTTGTCTGACACATCGATATCTGCGCGTCAAAAAGCATGGAATGACTATAAGGCTAAATTAAAAGAAGTCAGCTTTAGAGATTGGTTTGTAATTATTCTTATAGCGATAGGAAAACCAGCCATTCCATTTATAGCAGGATTTTATTTTGCTACTGAATATGATTTTTATTTCTCACAAATATTCATGGGGTTCATGTTTGGTCTATTCTTTTTTTGGGTAATCCAATTATGGGCGTTGTCTGACTGATGCCTAAATATCGCAAGAAGCCTGTTGTCATCGATGCGTTTCAATGGACCGAGGAGACTCGGGACGGCGAGATGCCTGGTTGGTTTCATGATGCTCTAAACAAGAACAAGGAAGAAGAAGGGGCCGTTCGAATCATAGAAGATGGCTACGAAAAGCGTATGAAGATATTCACTCTCGAAGGAATCATGACAGCTCATTATGGTGATTACGTTATCAGGGGGATTAAACACGAAATCTACAACTGCAAGGCTGATATTTTCAAAGCATCATACGAATCATTGGAGATCGACGTATGAACATATTCCAGAGAGCAATATGTTGGATGTATTTCAAGTTCGCATACAAAGAAAGTGATATAGCTCATCATCTTGTCGCTTATTATGTTCCTGGTGTAATTAGAAAGGTTCGGCCTCAGTCTGACGGGTCTTTTTTTCTAGGTGAAGTCAACAGAATAAACGGGGATTTAGAACCCATAGTTGAATTGTCTTGGGGAGATCATCTCAAAGACAAGACAGAGGAAGGCGATGTTGTCACCGTAAATATAACGGATCAAGATAAACCGGCATGAACCCCAAATACTATTTACTGCTAATTCTCGTCATTCTAGTAGTTGGGTTTGGATGTAGCGATAGATACGGCGTAGAGCGTAATCATAACGAGATGAGGCGTGACTTTAATTACTGGATGGGCGTTTGGGATGAAAGGCGTAATAAAAATTACGTATGGCGGTTAGACAATGTTCCTAAAATGATTCATCATTACGAGGCACACCATCCTGATTGGACAAACATTACCAATATAAAACCGATTATGATCGAGAGGTATAACAATTATATAAAACATAAGGGATGGTCTAATTCTCATAGTCTTGAATCGAGGATGTCAGTGGCGATCGAGGAAGGGTATTGATGAGGCTGATTATGGTTCTGATTTTAATTGTGATGGTTGGGTGCGGTGAGATAAAAGAGTTGCCGAAAGAACCTGAAATGACATCAAAGGAAATGATTGATCTTGGGCGCAGACTGGATCATTGCGGATCGAATACTAGAACGTTATTAGAAGAGCAGAGCGTTAGATTGAGTGAACATGCCAGACTTATTCGTCATTCTGAACGGATGAACTGGCAGGTAAAAGAAATGACAGAAGCCTGTAAAAATTGGGATAAGGGTGTGATAACGATCAAAGGCGGTCGAAAGTATATTGCGATTCCGTGTTCAAATGCGATTGGATATCACAGATCTGTTTGTAGCAACGGCGGACATCGGTATGAATAACCATATTTATATGACAAGCAATAAAACCTACACAAAATCACAGTTGTATTCGTTTATAGCAGAATCAAACAGGATCGAGGGGATTGAAGGTCAAATAGAGCCATCTGTCTTATTGGCTTCCGAAGCATTCCTTGGTCTCGAAACCGTCACAGTTCAGGATATGTGCAATATCGTCAATGTATTTCAACCTGGAGCTGAATTAAGAAACAAGGCTGGATTAGATGTCAGAGTTGGGAATCGTATTCCACCGAACGGCGGTATAGACATTGAAACCCGATTGATTGACATCCTCTCGGACGCTAAAAAGATATCTCCATTCGATATTCATGTCCTATACGAGTCATTACATCCATTCACAGACGGAAACGGTCGAACCGGTAGACTTCTATGGGCATGGCAGATGATTAATAACGACGTAAGCCCTGGAATAAGTCTTGGATTTCTCCATGCATTTTATTATCAATCACTGGAAAACAATCAGGATTAAAGAATCATGAGCGAAAAGAAATATGCCATAGAAGCTGAAAAGGAGATCCTTGATACGATTACTAATATGTTAATGGCCGATGAGCCGATTAAATGCAGTGATCCAGATTGCAGAGAATTACACTTATCCAATAACATCGGGTATATTGTTGACGGTAAGGAATTGAATATAAAGATTGAATGGAGCGCCGAACAAGGCCGATATATTATGTTTAGAGAGGATGAGGATGACAAAAGATAACAAGGTGAGTTTGGAGGCGATGGTTTTACTGAAGATCGAGAGGATGAATGACACTCTTGAAATGTTCGATCCGTGCCCATACGGGATATATGAAGAATATCAGGTTTATTCTATGGAAACAGGGGAATGCAATCTAGATTCTAAAAAGTTCTGGGATCACCTATATGATACCAATGTAAATTCTGAAGCTTTTATGAGTGAGTTTGCAGGTAGATTAAATAGATTTCTAGAATCAATAGGATTTGATACCGATAGGCCGATATCAGAGCTTGAAGGTTGGATAAGGTTTGAAGATCCGTCCGAGGAAGGAAAGAAAGTCGATTACGTATCGGTGCGGCAATAAGTATTGGAATTGATGTTTTATGAAGACTAATGGCAAAGCGGCTCTCGTAGAAAAGAAGACGGTCAAGATCGATGATATCCGACCTCATCCAAAGAACGCTAAAGGTCACGATGACAAGTTCATTGATAAAAGCATTAAAGACAAAGGATATATCGAGGCCATTGTTGTTGATGAAAATGGACAGATCTTGGCGGGTCATGGGCGATGGAACAGCCTCAAACGCCAGAGCTTTACGAAGATCGATGTAATAGTTAAATCAGGATTGTCCGAACGCCAGAAGGAAGAGTATCTGATCGCATCCAATCAAAGTATTGTTAGAGGTGGATGGATAGATGAAGATCTTAGGAACTTCGATAAAGATGTCCTTCGAGAAGGGGGATTCGACGATAAAGATATAGATCGTCTATTCCCACCTAATACAGAGGATGACGATTTCGATTCGGATGGGGCAGCGGCCTCGATTGAGATACCGGATACTCAGAGGGGCGATGTATATACCTTGGGCGAACACAGGCTCATGTGTGGAGACTCCACGGTCGAAGATGATGTATCGCGCCTAATGGACGGGGTTAAAGCTGATATGGTTTTTACTGATCCTCCTTATGGGATAGGTATCGATGGACAAAAAGAAAGCAAGTCTAAAAACCCAAAGCATAATAGAAGGGGGCATGCGTTCAGGGGATGGGATACCGAAAGGCCAGATAAAAGTGTTTTTAATTTCATCGTGTCTCTTAACATTCCGTCAGTTATATTTGGTGGGAACTATTTTGCCGATTTATTGCCGCCGTCAAGGGGATGGATATATTGGAGCAAGGGTCAGGATGGACTTACAATGTCTGATGGAGAACTTGCGTGGACAAATTTAGATAAACCTCTTAGGTGCGTTACTGTGAATCGTGCAAACATAGGGAATTCAATACACCCAACTCAAAAGCCTGTGAATGTTATAAACTTTTGCCTTGAATTTGTTGGAGATACACAGAATGTCTTAGACCTGTTCGGCGGGTCAGGTTCCACTCTCATGGCATGTGAACAACTAGGCCGTAAATGTTTTATGATGGAACTAGATCCTATATACTGTGATGTCATTATAAAGAGATGGGAGAAATACACTAACAAGAAAGCTGTCCTGTTGGAGAGAAAAGATGCCTAAATCAAAGAAAAAGAAAAAACAAAAAGACGGGATTATTGTTGATATAGAGATGGATAGCACCATCTGTCCGTATCAGTTCCCTCCGAAAATGAAGAATCAAGACAAGTATGATCTCTTCGCTCGGTGGTGTGCTATTCAGACTCTAGGTGTCAGATTCAATGAGAAGCAAAGAAGAACTATCGGACTTACGGACGATGACGATGAGGAGCTTCTTACGTGTCAGAATCAGAACGAGTTTGCGAAAAAATTCAAAATGAGCATCGATACCTTGTCCAAGTGGAAGAAGCAGTTCGGACAGGATTTCAACATGAGAAAGCTCTGGTATTGTGAGAGATGGCTAGGAGATCGAGCGCCGGTTGTATTTCAGTCATGGATCGCGGGAATAGCATCGAAGAAGTCTGCTGATCTGATTAAGCTGTATTTGCAGTATAAAATGAACTGGGCACCTAAGACCGAGGTTGAGCATTCTGGCAAGCTATCCCTAATCGAGATAGTGAAGGGTCTTGAGGATGAGTAAACAGAAACTATCGTTCGAAGTATGGTGGGCATGTCTCAAAGAAATTGCGTTAGAGCAAGGCGTCCTTTATGTCATAAACTGGGATGATCCAGAGGCTTACAGGAAAGATGACTATAATGATGGCGATGACCCAGAAGAAACGTTGTCCATTCATTGTCAGGCGTGGGCTGATGGGTGACAAGCCCGACATACTGGATGATCGGTTGGCTTTCATGACTTATGCAATTAATCTTTTTGGTGAGTTTAGATTGTATCCGTGTATAGAATTTTATGAATACCATCTATCCGTAAGAAGGCCGACAATGACCAACCGATACGGAGAACCTGGACCAGCACCTATATCAGTGGATTGGATATGAACAAATATGATGATCTAATGGAAAACGTAGGCAAGAGAATACAGGGGATTGCGATACAGGACGGGAAGACAATTATCTATGTATCTGAAGGGTCTCGTATTGAATTCAAAGGGCATCCGACACATATATGATTTATATTAACCTAATTATTTTAGCTATTTCTTGCTTGATAGCGACAATGCTAATTGAATACATTTTGATTCCTACGATAAAAATAAAAAGGCTATCCGACGGCAAGGAAGGAAAAATACCAAAATGGTATACCAAAACAAGAGAGTTTCTTATCCATAAAAGTCAGCAACAAAAAAAATATATGTCTAAGAAGGAGATGTGATGGCACCAGATAATCCTAAAGAGTTAATGATAGATCCTTTGGTAACAGACGTTCCTGTGCGTCGATTAGGAGATACCATTAAAATAGAACGACTGGAAGATCGGTTAGCTACAGCAGAGGATATTTTGAGGAAGGCGTTTCGATATTTAAAAAAAGACTCATCATTAAGAGATAATATATTTGAATATTTGACGGAACAGTGGCGATAGAGAATGTGAAAAAAGTCAGCCAAGAAGATGTAGTGGATCGGGTCAGAGACTGGCGCGATGATATTGTCCTGTTCGTCGAGGAAGCTCTTGGGGTAGAAACTCTAGAGCCTTATCAGAAGAAGGCACTAAAGAAGATGTCTCTCAATAAGAAGGTCGTTGTAGTGAGCTGCCATGATGTCGGCAAGACGTTCATGCTTGCTCTGTTCTTTCTGTGGGCGCTCTATTGTCATGCATACTCGACCGTTATCACTACGGCACCATCCTTCTCAGCGGTTCGTAATTTGTTGTGGAGGGAGATCTCTAAGCGATGGACCGAATCTAGGATATCTCTTGAAGGCAAGCTCTTGGATACCAGGTTGGAGATCTCAGGAGATAAATGGTTTGGGATAGGATTAAGCCCTCGTAAGGATAAGGACGGCAACGCAGACGGAGGGAACAGTAACTTTCAGGGGTTTCATAATCGATACGTCTTTATCTTGTTCGATGAGGCAAGCGGAATAGATTCTAAGAGATGGGAAGCCGCGAAGAGTATGTTAACGAGTGCGAATACATGGTTCATTCCAATTGGTAATCCTCTGAGTCCTGTAGGTGGATTCAAAGAGGCTGTTGATTCGCCTTTCTTTGAGACGATAAGACTGTCTTGTTTCGATAGTCCTAATCTGAAAGCGAACAAGGTCTCCAACATCAATGACATCAGAGAAGAGGGACAGAAGCTCATGGGTATGGGAGATGATAAGGCCGCGTCTCGTATGAAGAAATATAAAATAGTTCAGCCTGAACTTCTGACACTTCAATGGGTCATGGAGCAATACATTGAGGAAGGGGAAGAGAGTCCTTTCTTTCAGTCACGAGTTCTAAGTGCGTTTCCGAAAGAAGGCGAGAGTTCTCTTGTATCGTATGCAGATGTTCAAACATGTATGGATTCAGAAAACATTGTTTACGTTAAAGGCAGAAGGACTGGAGGTTGTGACCTTGCCAGATTCGGTGATGATTCGAGCATCATTTATATAATGGACGGGAACAAAACCATTCTCAAAAAGACATACGACAAGAAGGACACCGTCTATATGACCGATCAATGCGAAGGGCTGATAGAACAATATCAGATAGATGATTTCGGGATTGACGATACCGGAATGAATGGTGTGACGGATCAGCTTCGGGCGAGGAGAACCAGGGCCAAAATATATGCTTATATCGCATCAGGCAGAGCGAAGGATTCCAAGAAGTTTATTAATATCAGGGCTGAATCATATTGGTTATTGAGAATGCAGATCAAGAAGGAAGAGATCATCTTGTTGCCGAACGATAAGAAGATCTTGTCTCAGCTTCCAGCAATGAACTACGAATACAAGGACTCTAGATTGAAGATCGAGCCGAAATCTAACATCAAAAAGAAGATCGGACGTTCACCTGATGACGCTGATGGTCTAGTGATCTGTAATTATGTTCGAAGCGGCGTGACTCGTAAGTATTCTGGTATGCCGGTTTCATTAGAGAAAGATGAGGTGTATGATTAGGGATGGATAGGAGACGGTTTCTTAAAGGCTTAGGTATCGGATTGGGCGCGGTTACATTTCTAGGAGCGTTGCCTAAACAAAAACAAGATCCGTTAGAAAAACTTATAAAACAACCAAGCGATGCAACCATTACTTTCGATCTAGGGAATGGCGGCGTGAATATAAAGGGCATTCTTAATGATGGGAAAATAACATCGATAGAAAGCGCGATCGTTTCAGGGGCAGTTATTCCATCTGGGTCCGTGTTTAGTTTTGGATGATAACGCATGATCCCCACAAATAGAGTGACAACGCATCCGGGGATTATCTTGAACGAGGATCTAGTCAAGGTAGGTCAAACATCTGTTATTGAATTGACACAGGTTTTAGGGATAGATCCTTGGCGCGTAAAGCAAATACTGAAAGGCAAGCAACCGATTACTGATTATATGGCGGACTGTCTAGATAGGCATTTCGGTATTAGTTCGACATTCTGGACGAACCTACAAAGAGATTATGATTTAACATCTAAGAGGATGGCTATTACAAATGAGCATTAACATCCAAGAGAGATACATAAGTCAGATGTGTAACTGTGGCAAGACCGAACGATCTGGAGTGCCGATGGTATGCGAGGTTCATCCAGGTGATCCGGTTGGTGGGCTTACTGCTATGGGGAAATTATGTCACGTATCATTGTTATTGGTTGGTATTGTAGCAGTCGCGTATAGTTTTATTTGGAGCATATGTCGTGAGTATTAACATCGAAGAGCTGAAGAGGTTGCATGGAGAAGGAACTTCTACCGATTGGTCTATATATGATGTGCCGCATCCTCAAGGGCATGATTTTGTGATAGGCGTTCAGAGAACAGAAGACCTAAAAGATGTCATTTCTCCAACGGAAGGTTTTGATTGGAGAGAGGACGCGGAATTGATTTGTTATCTCCGTAACAACTGCGAAGAGATCATCGAAGCATTGGAGTTCGCTAGGAATAGGAGTGAGGAGAAAGTAAGGTGAGCAAGAAATATATAGCTGTCATTGTCAATAACGAGACTGGAGAAACACGCCAATCAAAACAGAAAGCATATGATAATGATATTGATATTGAATCTCTCGAATACATGTGGGGTGAAGGGAATTGGTCTTGTGATTGTAATAGGCATTTAGAATTCGAGCGAGTAAAAAAAAGGTATTACAATCCCGATGATATAGATTGTGGGGATGTAAAATACTCAGTCCCTCATCTTATTGTTGATGGCGAAAATATACAGATTGATGATTCTAAGGTCGGAGCTGTCGGATAATGAGAATAAAGATTATTATTACAAATGCGCGAACTGGAGAAGAGGTTGAAAGATATATCGAGTTTGTCCCGATAGATTGTCCGACTGAATTAGTATGGTCTCCAGAGCTTTCGTCTATAGGGATATGGATGAACTGATGCCGAACGGAACGAGAAGCTGTGAGGAACTAGAGGATGAGAACAGGGAGCTTCGAGAGAAGGTGTCCAAATACGAGAAGTTCATGTCGACTCTATGGCCTATGGTTGATCTAGTTGAAGAGACCATGATTGAGATGGGATTGCCTACGTTCGATGTCACGATGACCGAAGAAACCATTAAAACTATCGACAAGAATAACTGATGGGGCCGATATCAGCATTACTGTCTAAAGATAAAGAATGGGATAAACCTACAGCCGAAGATATAATAGAATCCATGAAGCGAACGTTTGAAGAGATGCGAGATGGTTCTGTAAGGCGTGTGGATCGCGGTCCGATATATATTCCAGGTTGTTCTGATGAAGCGTTCGAATACGCATACTCTTGCGAGCAATCTAAAATACAAGTAATCATGTTCCCAAAACAATACGATCTGTATATTGAATGGGGCAAAAGGACCGGTAAACTAGATGGCTAAGAAAGAACTTGAACGAGAGAACCAGCATGGTATTAAGATCAAATCAGACGTTAAAAACAGAAGCGTCGATATCTCGTTTACCATGAAGCTAAATATACCATCTAACATTCGGCATGGGGATTGAATCGAATTGAGTGGAGGTGACTGGAGATTAATAGATATGCTCGAAAAGCAAAGAAATCAGTCTATTGTGATGAATATAGACAATAGGTGTCCTAAATGTTGCGGTGAAGGCAAGATACATGCAATGTGCCTAAGTCCAGATAATTTCCAATCAAGATTTAATATTTCAACTTATTCTGCAATTGATCTAGGCTTAATGACCGCCATTACGGATTGTGATTACTGCGCCGGTAGTGGGATTATAAATAAAATCCCTTCATTTGAGGGAAGCAAAGCCTTATAATGTCCCAACTCAGAACGAGAGAGAGTGAACATGGCTGAAACACTAGAACAACAAACTAACGGCAAAGTATCCGATACCAAACCTGGTTCGGGAGTAGATATCGCTGAGATAGGGTCAACGGGACTGAAGAGATTCGGCGGTATTATCTTTGAAGAGTTCCTTAGAGAGCTTCAGACTACTGACAAGAGATACCGTATTGAAAGAGAGATGTCTGAGAATGATGCGTCTATATCTGCGATGTTGTTTGCAATTGAGATGTTGTCTCGACAGACTCAGGTCATTGTTACTGCCGGAGATGAAACGGAGAACGGGGAGAAGGGCAGAGAGTTTCTAGAAGGAAACATGAGCGACATGAGTCACACATGGGATGACTTTCGAAGTGATGTTCTCAGGGGAATGCTTGTTCATGGGTTTCATCTGAATGAAGAGGTTTATAAAAAGCGTCTTGGTCCTGATCATGAAGATAAAAACTGTCGAAGCAAGTTCAATGATGGTCTTATTGGATGGAAGAAGTTGCCGATACGATCTCAGGATACTATCTGGGATGGATGGATTTACGATGAGAACGGAGATCTTGAAGCGATCAAACAACAGGCATATTTCGAAGAGCATAGAACTGAAACCGTTATCATACCTTACGAAAAGATCTTGCACTTTAGAACGACGGCTCATAAGGGAAACCCAGAAGGAAGGTCTTGTCTTCGGGGCGCTTTCAGATCGTGGATATTCAAGAAGAGAATCGAGAACATACTAGCGACGGGTATTGAGAGAGATCTTGCCGGTCTTCCTATTATGTGGGTGCCACCTGAATGGACAGACCCAAAAGCATCTGCAGAGGATAAGGCAGCTCTTGCAAAAGCCAAACGAATTGTCGAAAGAACAAAGAGGGACGAACAAGAAGGGATGGTTCTCCCTATGCTTCTCGATGAGAACGGAAATAAGCTCGTTGACTTTCAGCTTCTTACTACCGGCGGAAAACGTCAGTTCGATGTTGTCGGCGTGATAAAGATGTATGAGAACATGATTCTAAGAACCACTCTATCTAGTTTTATAAAGTTAGGAGAAGACAAGGTGGGATCGTATTCCCTTTCAGAGAACATGACCGCCATCTTCGCTAATGCAATTGATACATGGTTGAATCATTTTGATACGGTAATCAATCATTTTGCCATACCGAGATTGTTTGCCCTCAACCCGTCCTTGGGGGTAGACAATCTGCCTAAGATAAGTCACGGACCTATTGAGAAGAAAGATCTCGACAAGACGATCGAGAATCTAGTCAAGATGACTCAGGCTGGAGCGGCGGTGTTCCCGAATGATAAGCTGACTAACTTTCTGTTAGCAGAACAAGATCTTCCCGTTTCGCATGATTCAACTCCATAGGAATGACCAAAGAACAAGAAGTCAGGCTTGAAGAGATACGCTCATATGAATACAGCCATTATCAACCTGTAACCAATCCGATTAGAGCACCAAGGAGTATCCCGTTTCTGATATCAGTAATCGACGGACTGAAAAAGGAGGAGGCCGTGATACTTTCAAGAGGTATGGAATTGGCTAATCGTCCACCAATGACAGACTCAGAGCGGATAAAAGAATATAAAAAAATAGTTGATGTTCTGATTGATATTAGGAAAGAATTAAAGGATGAGATCTCGGGATTACTGGAATTAAAAAAATACTATGAGGAGTTGACCGATGATTATGAGAATGGGTCAGATGAGCATAGAGCCAAGATCAAGAAGTTAGAGGCAGAGAGGGACATACTGAAAGAAGATAGGAATTTATTCAAGGGCCGATTTGAGGGAGCGAAAATAATAATAAAAGACTTAGAATCCAAGATCAAGGAAGAAGGGGCCAATGCCGTTAATTCAGAAACAAGTTCCTAGACAGAAGACACTGCTTGAGAATCTGACTAAGAAGTTAGCTCCAGGTGTCAGAGATGATTTTATCAAGTCCGTTGAACGTCTTAGAGGATCGGTATCCATTAAAGCTCTCGTCGATCAGATCGAACTCCGAGGTCCAGAATCTATTGTCGATGCAATCGATTGGAATGAGAACGAAAGGATACAGGGGAACAGTCTTCGCAAGGTCACGGCGGCTGCAATGGTTGCTGGAGTTGATCGTATGGGAAGAGCATTTCGAGGTCAGATAAGGAGAATCAATCCGGCATTCAAGGTAATTGAGATTGCATTCGATGGGAATTCGACAGCTATTCAATCGTTTGTTCAAGGTCAAACTGGTAAATTGATCAGTGATGTGAACACGGTATCTAGGCAAGCTGTTAAGGATGTTATTGCAAGGGCCATCTCTCGTGGGGAGACTCCAAGAGAAGCAGCGAAGTTTGTCCGAGACCAGATCATGGGTCTTACTCCGAGACAAGCTAAAGCAGTAGATAATTTCAAGCAGAGATTGATTGATCAGGGACTAAGCGATAATCGAGTTGGGAGTCTGACTGAAAAGTTTTCTGAAAGGCAACTAAAACTAAGGGCAAATAACATAGCGCAAACTGAATTGACTCAGGCTGTGAATGAAGCACAGATGCAAGTATGGGATCAAGCTATCGATCAAGGTGTCCTGAACAGAGATAAAGCGAGAAAGGTCTGGGTAACAACTCCAGGAACGCCGGACGATGACTGTGATTTTGCAGACGGTCAAACTAAAAGACTTGATGAAGCATTCGATCTGGGTGAGTTCGGTTCTTTTCAAAGCCCTCCCGCGCACGTTAATTGCTTATGTGATATGACTCTCATCGTGGTGGAATCATGAAGAAAGAAGTATCACGAACAGAGTTCGTCGGTGGAAAGGGATTACCATTCAAATTCATTGTATCTAAATCTTCTGTCCCTCCATCGATGCAGGACTCTTCTCATATGGGATACTACGCCAAGATAGACGATGAGGATTACCGTCCGATAAACTTCGGGGATTTTATTATCGAGTATGAGGACGGGTCATTCGATGTTGAAAAGAAGATCTCATCTGATTCATCAAAAAAGGAAGTTCTGAAAGAAGAAAAGTTGTCGGTGGGTGTAGTGGAAGACATTCTGGTTGATATAAGATCATGCGAAAATGTAGGGGCTTGCACCTTGTCTCAATGGCCAGAATATAGATTAGGTTCTTACAATAATGTTCATATGGAAATATTCCCATCTCTTACAGAGGACGAGAACATGGCGCATGTGGATGAAATAATATTGAGAGCGTTGACGGCCATCCAGTTAAAGTTTCATATTCACATTACGGTTGATATCAAGTGGCCTAAGAGGATCGATGAGTAGAGTTATTGCTAACGGAAAGTCAGCTAAGAAGATCGTATTCTTTGAGAAGCGATTCGAAGTCCCTGATTATGACAACCCTAAAGAGGTCTCACGAACTAGGTGGAGAATAATTCATACTCCTTGGTTCGGGATCTATTTGCATAAGTGGAACAAGCCTGATCCAAGGCCGACTCAGCATAATCATCCGTGGTCATTCTTTTCTGTTATTTTGAGAGGGGAATATACCGAAAAAAGAAAAGAACCGAATCTGGTATGGAGATATAATGTTATTAAATGGTTGAATATAGTTCCTAGAACAGTTTTTCACGCAGTAAGTAGCGTTACGCCCGAAACGATATCTTTAATGTTCGTCGGAAAGACTCATGAAGATTGGGGGTATTGGAATGATCTTGGATACGGGGATGGATATGCAACTTCTTACGAAAACCATCCGGACAGTAAGGAATTCAGCAAAGCAATGAAGGCTAGAAAAGAATTTCAGGAGAACAGTCTATGAGCGAGTCTTGGAAAGAAGTTATTGAAATAGTTCAAATCTTGATGGTTGTATATTGCATTGGATATTTAATATGGCTCGCCTACGATCTTGGACATTACATGGGATACGACAAAGGAAGTCAGGACGGATGGAAAGAACGCGCTGAGTTCGAACGCGATCAGAAAGACGCAACAACTGTTTATGTAGGGAAAGACCAATGATATTTAAGAATATTAAGGAGATGTATTGATATGAAAAATTTGACTCATAAAGATGTAAAAGACTGCATTCTTGAAGCAATGGTGGAGGGTGGATATTCTGACAGCTCGAATGGAAAATCATACTCACATAATGATTTTCTTGAACGTGTTCTTACTAAATTATTTGTAGACAAAGATTCATGAGCTTCAACAAAGCATGTGCCAGATGTAAGAAGGGATTCGAATGGTGTAAGTGCACCAAGCAAGAAGTTGATCAATATTATCTCGAACTGAGAGAGCGAATGAGGGCACCTACATGGTCGCCTAATGTGAGCCGTGTAGCACCATAATGCGAAATGCAATCGAACAGGCAACTGTGTGAATCGAATAGTATCTTATGAACTGAGTCCTCACAAAGCATCCATAGTATTTGCTGAGCTATCGTATTCTGATCTAATCGGTTTTGCTAAAAAACTGGAAGTTTGGAAAAAAAGAGATATTGATAAAAGTCACGCGGAGTTATCCGACGCAATAATACGACGGGTTCGTAAGAACAAGCTAGTCGATAGATTTCTAGAAATATTGCTCGAAGTGTATAAGGATGGCTAAGAAGGAACGGACAATTAGGAGGCGTGTTTCATAAAAGATAGCATTCAAGTATACTAGATTTAATAATCAGAGAATGGAGAAATCATAATGACAACAAAACAATCTGTCAGGAAACTATACGAGGCCGTATTCAGAATTGATAAGGAGATGAGCAAGCCGAAAGAAGGGGTCGCGAAGAACGTCTTCAAGGAAATGACAGAAGGTGGGATTCATCCTCATAGTTTAGAACGTGAGAACAAACAAACTAAAAGGGATGGGGCGCACTCGCACCTGTTTATCTTTCCAGACGGAACGGTATATGAGACAGAATTTGATGGTTGGCATAATCATGAGCTTGTGGAAGAGGATTCCAATGAGACTAAACCTCAAACGTCTATACATAATCACCGGATCATAATTAACGGAGAAGAGTTCTTTACTGAAGATACAGACGATCACGATCATCAGGCTCTTGTTCGGAATACTGCTTTTGATGGATTGCACGATCACGAACTGGAGATCAACGGTCAGAAAGTGAGGAGCATGAGTCCAGGAGAGTTCTGGGTTCACATAGGAAGGCCTAGTCAAGCTACAAACGCATTCAATGAACTGTCAGATAGTCTTGTTGCAATGGCAAAGGAAGATAAGAAAAGCGATGTATCCGATGACAAGATAATCGCTCTCAAGGCTCTTGGTTTTGATGTCAATAAAAAATGGGATACCCATGACGAAGAGTCTAAGACGGTTTCTATATCCAAGATCGATCATCCTAGACAGATCGTATACGGCGCTGTTTTAGAAGCCGATACAAAAGATACTCAGGGCGATAAAATATCTGAGAAAGAGATCGAGGAAACGGCGCATAACTTTATACAGAAGTCTCGTGTCATTGGATTCAGGCATTTCAAACAAGCAAAGGCCAAGTTGATTGAGAGCGTAATCGTTCATAAAGGCGATGTTTTTTACGGAGTAAAATTCAAGAAAACGACATGGGTCATCGGTGTTCATATTGACGGGCCGGCGTTATGGGATGCAATAGACAGCGGCAAAATCAATGCGTTCTCGGTTGGTGGATTTGCGAAAAGAACGAAGTGAACAGGTGCTAGGATCTCGGATTAAGAAGGCGAGAGAAGCAGTTGGGCTGTCTCAGTCAGACCTATCTAATCAGACGGAAATAAGTCAAGCGAACATTTCGAAGATAGAGAGCGGATACTTTCCTAGAAGCAATGTTCACCTGATAGGACGCATAGCGAAGGTTCTTGGTGTCACGGTTGACTCGTTAATAAGCGGTAAAAGAGAACCTGTTTTATCTACCGAAGAGAAGAAAATTCTAGATGCTTACCGGCCATTATCCAGACATAAAAAAAAGGAAGTTCAGAACTATCTACAGTTCGCGTCTCAATAAATATTCCTAATAAGAATATTTAATTATAACTCCGTAACATAGCTAAATACCTACTTCTTTATTGATAATAAGTTTGCGTCTACGCATACTATGTCTAATGAAATGGCAAAACTTGAAGATCTCGATGCACACGAAGTCAGCCTCGTTCCAGAGGGTGCAAACAGAAAGAGATTTATCATTCGAAAAGAGGATGGCGAACTAAACATGGAAGATCAGGAAATTATTGAAGAAGTAATGGCAACCGATCTCAAGAACGAGAAAGAACTTGAAAAGGTATCCAAGGAAGAAAAGCTGTCGGAGGGTGACACTAATAAGGTGAAGGCCGCCGCTCGAATCCTTCAGGCTCTTGAAGGAAAACTCCCATCAGCATTCATGTCGAAATTATCTAAGCTGGCCGGAATAGCCAAAGAAGAAAAGAAAGAGGAGAAGCCCGAAATGGAAAAAGAAAATATTAAAAAAGAAGAGCCTAAGACTGAAGTCAAGGCCGAAGACGCTAAGATCAAGAAAGAAGATCTTGACGGTGTTTCACCTGAAATGCAGGGAAAGATCGAAGCTCTTTTCAAGTCCAATAAGGATTTGGTAGAAGCGAATCAGAAAGTTGCTAAAGAGAACGAAGATCTCGCCACTGTCGTTAAAGAAGAGAAGAGCGCCCGTATCCTGAAGGAATTCAAGGACACGGCCAAAGATGATTTCGGTCATATTTCGAACTCTGATGATCTTGCCCCTATTCTGAAGGAAATGTCAGAGAAGTTATCCGAGGAAACCAATGAGAAGCTTGTTGGAATCCTAAAGCAAGCCGAAGAGATCTCAGCGAAATCAGAGATCTTCAAGGAAGCCGGTCATTCGATGTCGATGGGTGAGAAAACCGTTCGCGTCAAGATCGACAAAGCTAAATCTAAAATCATGAAAGAAGATTCAGCCCTTACCGCCGAACAGGCAGAGGCTAAGGTCTTCGAAGATCATCCAGAAATGTATAACGAATATCTTGCAGAACAGGAGGCCAATTAAATGGCAACAGAAGGAATTATCAGAAGTATACCAGGATTAACGGCTTCTGCTGACCTGAGTGCTTTACAGTATAGATTCGTAACCATGTCTGGTGCGGATACTGTGAATGTCTCAGGAGCTTCAGAGTCGGCAATCGGAGTATTACAGAACAAGCCGATATCTGGATTAGCTGCGAACGTAGCCGGTCTTGGAAGCGTGAGTAAGATCACAGCATCAGCAGCAATCGCTGCAGGTGTAAACATCGCAACAGCCGCGAACGGCAAAGCCGTTACCGCAGGAGCTGGTGTAGATGTTGTAGGTCAAGCTATAGAAGCCGCCGGAGCAGACAACGATGTTATTTCGATGCTAGTAACTCTAGCACCAAGTCCATAAAGGAGGACTAAATAGATGCCACAACCAACATTATCAGATGTCCATGTAAATAGACCGCTGACGAATATCTCAGTAGCTTTCATGCAAAGCGAACCGGATTTCGTTGCGATGAAGGTCTTTCCAAAGGTTCCTGTTCAAAAGGAAAGCGATCGAATTATCGTTTATCCTAAAGGGCAATGGTTCCGTAATCAGGCCAAGAAAAGAGCTCCAGGTGCAGAGTCTGCTGGTTCTGGTTTCGATATTGAGAACACTCTCAGTTATAATACTGAAAGATTCTCAATTCATCAGGATGTTCCTAACCGAGTCCGAGACAATTCCGATGCTCCGATAGCTCTTGAAAGAGACGCTTCGAGATTCACGATGTCTCAGATCATGCTTGCACAGGAAATAGATTGGACAAATCAGTTCTTCACTACTTCTATCTGGACCGGATCTACTACTGGTGGTGACATCACTCCTGGTAATTTATGGGACACAGCGACTGGAGATCCTATTGTTGATATCCGAAATCAGATCAGGTCGGTTAAAAGCAAGACTGGATACCGTCCTAACAAAATAGTATTTTCACGAGACGCATGGGATGCGGTTATCGACAATCCGAATGTCCTTTCGAGGGTAAACGGTGGTTCAACAAACAACACACCAGCTATCGTTACGAGAAACCTGATGGCTCAGTTACTTGAGCTTAAAGAGGTTCTCATTTCCGATGCCGTTGTTAACTCAGCGACCGAGGGAGCTACCGATTCGATTGATTTCGTAGCCGGTAAGGATGTTCTGTTAGCATACTCTGCTGATAGTCCTTCGATTTTAGCGCCTACTGCTGGTTATTCGTTCGTTCATACCGGACGAGCCGCGACCATCGGTGGAGT
>SDBT01006350.1_pt1 | contig 19627 bp, 14 predicted proteins | sample 2277101 | NCBI WGS metagenome assembly SDBT01 (sample SAMN10404973, study PRJNA504765) | marine sediment metagenome | isolation source: marine sediment core GS10_PC15, 103 cmbsf | place: Arctic Ocean: Southern Knipovich Ridge | collected 2010 | reverse complement strand
AGGCCGAAGTGAATCAGCGCGCTTTAAGCAGGTCATTGGAAGAATGCGACATCGTCCTTGGCGAATACGGTGCCGATGCTAGCCTTATCGGCGGGGCGGCTGCGGTATACCGTGCTACGCTCAGCCAAATATTGAACTGGACCTCAATTGAATTACAGGATTTTCAAACAGTGATATGAATTCATGCCGGAGGGACGGGGCGCACTGTGGTCCGTGTGGTCATTGTCTGCTCGCAATCTGCGGTTTCGAGTTGCCAATATGATGGCGATACCTAATAGTGTGTAACGATGTCCCGCCACATAGAAAGGAGGCCCATTCAAAATCCATATAAATAACAGTCCAGGGTTGTGCATCGATGCTTGCCATTCAGAGATGATCCATCCAGCGTAGGGACCAACGGCACCGATGTCCGCGAGAAAGTGTTGAAGACCGGAGGAGAACGAGATGAAACTCAAGAGATTTAATCGCTCGTGGCTAGCAGGCTTTGCGGTGGGGATATTGCTCCTAACTGCTGCCTGTGCGACGACCGATACGGCCGATGAGCCCGTCGATGCTGGAGGTGAGCCAGACGAGGTCGTTGAGCTAACCTTCTGGAACATCGTCATTTCCGATACGTTTACCAGCTGGTGGGAAAATTATGTTGACGAATGGAACGCCGCGAACCCCAATATCCAGGTCACGTACGAAACCTTCGAGACCGAAGCTTACAAATCCAGAATCTCTGCGGCGGTGATTGCGGGAACAGCACCCGACCTCTTTTACCAAATCCCCGGGCCGGAAACAGCAGCCTGGTTTGAGGAAGGAAAATTGCTTCCGCTTGACGGCGTATTGGATACCGATCGCTTTTTGCCGGGTGCGCAGGAAGGTTGCTCTGACAGTGGTCAGATGGTGTGTGTGCCAATGTACTTGGCCCCCAGCTTCATCTATTACAACACCGCTCAGTTTGACGACGCTGGAGTCGATCGCCAGGAATGGGCCGATCCGATGCAGCCGACATGGGACGAATTCCTAACCGCCGGCGAGGCACTGAAGTCCGCTGGTCACATTCCCATCGCTCTCGGGAATGCCGACAACTGGCCGGGTCTGTTCTACTTCTGGGCAATCCAGAACCGCTATGGCGGTGTCGACGAACTTAACAACGCAGTCGATGGCACGGGTTCTTATACTGACCCAAGCTTCATCAAGGCCGGAGAATTGGTGCAAGAACTTGAGACCAACGACTATTTCCCTGATGGTTTCAATGGGATTGGCGGCGACCAGACCTTCACGATCTTTACCCAAGGCAACGGTGCGATGATTTTCCAAGGACCATGGGTAAACGGAATCATCTCCGCCGAAGCGCCTGAGGGATTTGACTACGATTTCTTCCACTTCCCCTCTTTCGCGGATGGAGATCCAGCTTCCCAGACAGATCTCATGTCGGGGTTCGATGCATTGTGGATCAATGCTGAAAAACCTAACACGCAAGCGGTAGCCGACTTCCTGAAAGGCTTCTACGATCCCGATACGGCGCTAGACTTTATGTTGGCGACGGAAAATATCTCCAGCATCGTAGGCGTGGCGGAGGCTGCTGCGGCGGACGGTTCGGACCCACAACTGACGGCACTGACCGAGGCCTCAGGCTTTGCGGCCAACTTCTACCCGTGGTGGGACTGGACCCTTCAACCGGCAGTTACTGAACAGATGATGAGTAGTGGGCAGGCATTGTTCATCTCCGAGCTCACACCGATGGAGTTCTCAGAAGGCATGGAGGCGCTTCGCTAAGCGTTATTTGCGATGCCACGGCTGTACTGCGGACCTGACAAACATCCGGCTGTTTGAGAGGAGAAAGAACCTCTAACCTCTAATCGGCTTGCCCCGATAAGGACTGGAACAGACAGCGTAGTCAGTCTCAGACTGCAGCCCGAATGTTGGCAGGTGAAGATGTGTGGACATAGCACCACCCTTTCAATCCATGCACATCTTCGCCTGCCGCGCTTCAGCTCATGATTCCACCCAGAAATAACGGTAGGACTGTGTGCCGAAGTATCTCTGCCAGAGGGAGCATCCGTAATAAGTGTTTGCACTGTGATTTGAGTTCAGATCGCACATGATCTCCGCTACTCACGAGGATCCACAGCATGAATAAGAGATTTCAAAAATGGTCCCGTATCCCCGAAGTTAGGGGCTGGCTATTGTGCCTCCCCGCACTTCTGTTATTTGCTGTTTTCTTTCTTGCACCTGCCATTATTGGACTTGGATTGTCCTTCAATGAATGGAATGGGTACTCCTCCGATGTGACGTTTGTTGGCCTGAAGAATTATTCCACTCTGCTGCAATCCGATCGTTTCTGGAATGCCATGAAGATTAATTGGATAGTGGTTCTTGCAACGGTCGTAACCCAGATGACAGTCGCTCTGGCCCTCGCTCTTGTTCTTTCCAAAAAAGGTCGGGGCATGAGAGTGTATCGGACTGCAGCCTTTGTCCCACAAGTGTTATCTATTGCGGCCGTGGGGATGATATGGGGACTGATGTATGACCCGTTTCAGGGACTGATCAACCAGGGGCTTCAGGCTCTTGGATTTGAAGGTATCCGTATCGCCTGGTTGGGGAACACGGATACTGCATTGATTGCAATGCTGGTGACGGCCACCTGGTTTTATTATGGATTTCACACTCTGATATTCATGGCCGGTCTCGCATCAATTCCTGGAGAATATTACGATGCGATCAAACTTGAGACCGACCGCTGGTACCACGTCCTTCGATACGTCACACTTCCTCTTCTCCGTGAGCAGCTTCTCATATCGTTTGTGCTTATCTTCTCGGGTGGATTTGGTCACATCATGGGCTTGTTCTTCATTATGACGCGCGGCGGCCCGGCCGGTAGAACGGAGCTTTTGGGCTTATTTATGGAGCGGATAGGATTTCGCGGGGGCCAGGTCGGGATGGCGAGCGCCATCAGTATCATCATGTTAATCACAGTGCTCGCGGTGGTCATTTGGCCCGCATTGAGAGTCTCGCGCGAAAGATTGGAGTACTCGTGAGCGCTGAGGCCACCAGAGAAGCACAATTACAGACCGCGGTTCAGCCGATTAAGCGCTCGCGCCGGCAGTTCCCGATTCGCCATATTATTCTCTCCTCACTGGCGTTGATCACAATTCTGCCGATTATCTGGATCATTTTCCTATCCTTTAAAACCAAGCAGGGATATGCCGCAAACCCATTTGGACTGCCAGAAACTTTTAATCTTAATAACTACATAAAAGTACTTACCGACGAGAGTTTGATTCAATTTGCCGTCAACAGCGTTTTGGTTACGTCCACGGCACTTCTACTAATCCTGGTGACATGCCTCATGGCCGGATATGCGCTGGCAAGAATTGAATTCAGAGGGAACAAGATTCTGTTTGTCACCTTCTTCCTCAGCGATGCAATTCCTATCTTTGTGGTGCTCGTCCCGCTATTCATCCTGGTGCAATTGATTGGGATCGCGGGATCCCTCTGGTCACTCATCTTTCCTTACACCGCGATGCATATTGGAGTCACAGTTTTTATTTTTCGCGGCTTCTTTCGGAACATCCCCTCCGAAATGGAAGATGCGGCGGCGATTGACGGCGCCAATACCTTGCAATTGCTTTGGTTTGTGTTGATTCCCCTCATTCGGCCCGCGATAATCGTCGTGACGATCCTCAACTTCATAGCCATTTGGAACGAATACTTTCTAGCGGCCGTTTTGCTCCCAAGCCAAGACCTATTCACCTTACCTCCCGGTTTGGCTACGACGTTCCTGGGAAAATACAGCGCTAACTGGCCCGTTATGTCCGCTGGGATCGTCTTATCTGTATTGCCCGTATTTTTGGTATTCATCCTGGCACAGGAAAAGATCATCGAGGGATGGGCAGTTAGCCACAAGTAGGCCGTCCCATAAACTAGCCGGAGACAGACATGCCTAGAACCTCAAACGATTTCCTCGTAGAAGGACTAAGGATTAGACGATCGGAAAGCGGGCTTCCATTGGGAGGGATCGGCGCCGGAAGCATTGAGTTCTGCCCAGATGGCCGATTTACTAACGTGACTACGAATAACAACTGGGACAGCCCAATTGTTGATCACAAGGCCAGGATCCCACCACTTCCACGGATCAAAGAGGGCTTTGAGGGATCCGTGGCGGAGAACATTTCCCGACGCCAATCCATTTTTTCGGCAGAAGGATTACCGGGCGCCTGGCTTGGAGTCCATTCGCCTGCTTGGGGTGCAAGATTGTTGAAAACAGTCGGGCGCCCTTCTTTCAACCCAATCTCTCCTAGATCAATCCATTTTGAAGGTCGATTTCCGTATGCCGTCGTTCGGTATGATGGCCTTGATCCAATTGAACTCCAGCTCGAAGCCTTCAGCTCCTTTGATCTGCCGGACACTTCAGAGGGCTATGCCAATTCATCGTTACCTCTCGCCCTTTTCCACCTCTCTGTGCGCAACACATCAGCAGACGAAATTCCGGTCACGCTTGCGTTCTCCTGGCAGAACCTGAACGGGCTTGGGGGCTATGCGGGCTCGCCAATAAACGAACCGGATCCTACCTCACCCACTTTTAGAAACGACGATTTCGCTGGTGGTCTATGGTTCGATCACGCGGCCGATTCGAATTCTGATGCCAGGGTTTTAGGCGATTTTAGCCTTCGCGCGTGGACCGACGATCCGGATGCTGTCGTGTCCTATTGCGTGGGTTGGGACCCGGAGGGCGACGGGAGGGACGTTTGGGATTCTCTAGCGAATAACGGGACGTTGTCGAATGAAGCGCTGTCCAGCACTGCCGGCGCACTTGCCGTGGCGCTTTCCCTCAAACCCGGCGAGGAAAAATCGGTTGTGTACGCGCTTGCGTGGAACATGCCTCATCTAATAGCGGCTGTTTCGCAGTCGGACACGCTCGTGGCTTACTCGACCCCACCAGCGGATCAGGTCTGGATGCCGGGCGCCGATGAGAGACCGGATTATGGTCATGCCTACAATCGATGGTACAAAAATTCTTGGGAGATCGCCGATTTCGGCTTACACAATTGGGAAGCAATTAAAACGCGAATTTTCGATTGGCAAAAGCTATTGCTAGCCTCAAACGTTCCCGAATTCTTTGTCGATGCTTCGTGCAACGACTTGTTCCCCTTGGTATCGAACACCTGGTACACATCGGACGGCAAATTCTCAGTCAACGAAGCACCCACTGATATGAAGGGCTGCATGGGAACGATCGATCAGCGAGCTGTGTCCAACGCCGTCGCCGCCAGCGCGTTTCCCGACCTCGACCGGTCGGAGCTTGATTTGTTCGCCGCAGATCAGGTAGGTTCGGGTGACGACCCCAGGCGGTTCGCGTTCCACTGGAACACGACCACCGGTCAGCTCGATTACAAATTGGATCGCGAGGGAGCAATACTCCATGATCTTGGATGGGACCATCTCGAAGGAGGTCGATTGGGTCAAGGAGGCTGGCTAAGCGCACACTGGCCAGACCTTTCGAGTGTATTTGTGCTCCAGGTGTACCAGCATGGGATTTGGAACGGCGCTTCCGATTGGATGCAATCAATGTATCCGCATGTCAAGGCCGCCTTGCGCTTCCAAGCCCGCCTCGACCAGAACGGGAACGGCGTTGCCGATTTATGGGGGTCAGGATGTTGCACTTATGACACCGAACTCTATCCGTATTATGGTTCTTCGCCCTTCATCGCATCTCTGTACTTAGCGGCGCTGCGAGCCGCGGAGCGAATGGCGCAGGACAACGACGATCAGGAATTCGCTAAGGAAGTAAGTGAGCGATTTGCGCTTGCGCAACGAGTACTTGAAGATGAGCTGTGGCACGAGGATCTTGGCTACTATCGCTCTTGGATCGACCCCGCACATGGCGTCTGGGAGAGTACACCAAAGGCACACGATCCCGAGTCGTTGAACTGTCACATTGGACAGCTCGCCGGGTCATGGTGGGCCGATCTCCTTGGCTTGGGTGACATCGTCGATCAAGATCGCAGGCGGCGGGCATTGACCAGAATCGGGGAGTGGAACGTGGACACGGTGCGCGGATGTCCTGCCAACGAGGTTGAACCAGGGGGTGCTTACTCGGAGTCTTGGCCCCTATATGCGCTGGTTTACTTTTCTGCGCAGGCAGTCTCCGCAGGACTGGCGGACGCAGGATGGCGTGGAGTTGAAAAGATCTACAATGTGCGTCAGCAAATTGACGGGTCGCACTGGGACACTCCGCTTGAGTACTCGGGGAAAGATAACGATCAACCTCAGTGGGGCCGATGGTACATGAGCACCCCGGCGTCATGGTATCTATGGATTGCGCTCAGTGGGGTCCGTCTAGATAGACTGCACCGCCAGCTGTCTGTTCAACCATCCTGGCCAGATGCCTGGGGGGAGCAACTAACTGCCCTACCGGTCTTCCTGCCAGGCCTGCAATTGCAGGTCGATTGCCAGCGAACAACCGAATCCTGGTCCCTAAATTTTACAATCGCAAAGATCGTGGGTGAACCGTTGGCCATCGACCAGATCACCACACAGCTACCCGATTATCTCGTTGCGAAGAAAACTGAGTTGACCTTATCGAGAATATCTGAATCAGATATTTCGATTGATGATGACGGCCGCGTTTCGATTACAGGACCCTTCCGGTTCGATAAGCAGGGCGACGGTTTTTCAATCGAAGCCTCCATCGTCTGAGATTTCTTACCGTAAATCTCGGCATGTGAAATACGGAAAACGTAGTATGGCTGGGAAGCCGTGGGCAAGGACCGTTTGCTCCTCGGCAAGCTGCTTCTACTAGTCTTTACAGATCTCATTAACACAGATTGACTGGCGGGCTTGAGAACGTTGCGGCTCTGGCGGAGCGCACTCCAAACGTTGTCTAACTTCTAGAGTCGACCCGTCATTGGAGTACAAGGAGGAACCTAACGAATGGGAGACTACACGCCGAAGCCTGAAGACAAATTCACGTTTGGCTTATGGACTGTTGGCAACGTCGGGCAGGATCCATTCGGAGCTCCTGTCCGAATCAAACCCACTCCAGTTGATATCGTGTACTTATTAGCTCGGGTCGGCGCGTACGGGGTTAATTTCCACGACAACGATCTGGTACCTGTCGACGCAACGCCATCTGAGCGGGACCAGATTGTGCGAGAGTTCAAAAAGGCGCTTGATGACACCGGTCTCGTCGTTCCTATGGCCACCACGAATCTTTTCTATGATCCGATCTTTAAAGAAGGCGCCTTTACCTCAAACGATGCTCGGGTTCGTTCTTATGCACTTCAAAAGACAATGCACGCCATTGATCTCGGCGTCGAACTGGGGGCGCAAATCTATGTTTTCTGGGGAGGGCGCGAAGGATCTGAGAGCGATTCCGGAAAAGACCCTGTCACGGCTTTGAAATACTTTCGTGAGGCTATCAACTACCTTACGGAGTATGTGCTCGATCAGGAGTATGACCTGCGGTTCGCTCTGGAAGCGAAGCCGAATGAACCACGGGCCGATCTTTATCTACCCACGACGGGTGCAATGCTGGCGTTCATCGAGACGCTCGACAATCGTGAAATGGTGGGGGTCAATCCAGAGTTGGCGCATGAGCATATGGCGGGGCTCAACTTCTTACATGCTGTCGCTCAGGCCTGGGAAGCGGGAAAGTTATTCCACATCGATTTGAATGATCAGCTTTTCGGTCGATATGATCAGGACTTTCGGTTCGGCGCAGCGATGATCAAGCAAGCCTTCTATCTGGTTAAATTTTTAGAAGATGTTCATTACGAAAATCCAAAGCATTTCGATGCCCACGCATACCGAACGGAAGATGAGCAAGGAGTCGTAGATTTCGCAGCGGGCTGCATTCGAACCTACCTCATCCTCGAGGAGAAGGCACAGCGCTTCAATGAGGATAAGGAAATTCAGGAACTCCTCACCGAACTCCGGGGAGACGGACAAACTACAGTTGGATCATACACATCAGAGAAGGCGCTCGCGCTAAAAGATCAAGCATTCGATCGATTGGAGATCTCAAAGAGAGGATTCCGCTACGAGCGGCTGGATCAGCTGACAGTCGACTTGCTTCTGGGAGTCCGCTGATTCATGAACAAGGTCAAATTTCAAGGCTGGGATTGTGTCCAGCTAGCAACGCCGCATATGGAATTAATCGTGAGCATCAGTGTAGGTCCGCGAATCGTATCCTTTGCACTACCTGAAAACAGCAATGTGCTGGCGGAACTTCCTGAGCTTGTGGTCCCAACAGAATTGGGCAGCTACAACTTTCGAGGCGGCCACCGATTGTGGCATTCTCCTGAGAGAATGCCCTTGTCTTACATACCAGACGACGATCCGGTGGATGTCAGGGAAACACCTGAAGGTCTGGAGCTTTCACAAATTGTTGAAGAACAAACCGGCGTACAAAAGAAGCTAGTCCTCCGTCTAGATTCAGCTGGTCCGAGTCTCACAATAGATCACGTACTAACTAATCTGGGAAAATCTTCCCTTGAACTGGCCCCATGGGCCATTACGATGTTCCCGCTTGGAGGGGTTGCGGTACTTCCCGTTTCGGCTGAAAGTAGCGATGACCTCCAACCCAGCCAGCATCTTGCGATCTGGCCCTATTCCCGTCTAAACGATCCTCGTCTCCATTTCGTCGATTCGTCGCTTGTGATCCAGGGTCGTGCTGGTGATCGATGCAAACTTGGATTCTCGAACCGTGTTGGATGGATGGCATATTGGCAGCCAGGGACGATCTTTATCAAGCAAGCCAATTTCCTGCCCAACCGCACATACCCTGACCTCAATTCCTCGAGCGAGTTCTTTATCAATGAGCATTTTCTCGAACTGGAGACACTCGGGCCCCTCGAAGAAATTCAACCGGGCGAAAGCATTACTCATCAGGAGCGTTGGTCGCTTCTGGATGCGCCTCACAAGTTGTCCCTCGATGAAAAGAGCATCACGCAGCTGACGGGTCAAATTGAACGCGAGCTATTTAGAGAAAGCGGATAGTGCTCTTTCTGGGTATTGATATTTCGACAACGGCCTCCAAGGCAGTGCTAATTGATCGCGATGGTGTAGTCGTTGCCAGCGCTAGCAGCCCTCTTCAGATAAGTCAACCCCGTCCACTTTGGTCTGAACAGAACCCGGAAGACTGGTGGAAAAGCACCATTCGAAGTGTACGGTCGGTGCTGGAAGACGTTGATCCGGGGCTTGTGGCTGCGGTCGGCTTGACGGGCCAGATGCATGGTCTGGTCATACTCGATCAAGAAGGCAATGTTATTCGCCCGGCGATATTATGGAACGACCAACGCACCGGAGCTCAATGCGACGCAATCCGCGAGCGAATCGGTCATGAGCATTTGATTGCCCTCACGGGAAACGATGCTCTCACGGGGTTCACTGCGCCGAAGCTACTCTGGGTCCAAGAAGAAGAACCGGATTTGTACGCCAGGGTAGCAAAGGTCCTACTGCCAAAGGATTACATACGATATCGACTAACTTCCGAATTCGCCACCGATCTCGCTGGGGCTGCAGGCACACTTCTCCTGGATGTGGCACATCGTCGGTGGTCGGACGAGATGCTCCAGGAGTTAAGCATTCCGGAATCGTGGCTTCCCCTAACCCACGAAGGTACCGAGCAAACCGGCGCTATTGTGGATCAGGCCTCTACCGAAACAGGGCTGAAAACGGGTGTCCCGGTCTATGCTGGCGGAGGAGACCAGTCCGCTCAAGCCGTCGGCGTCGGGGTCATCAATCCCGACAAAGTCGCCATAACGCTTGGCACCTCGGGTGTTGTTTTTGCACCATCCGATCGGTACACATTTGAGCCTGAAGGCCGTTTGCATGCATTTTGCCACGCTGTACCGGGAAGGTGGCATCTTATGGGCGTCATGCTCTCAGCGGCAGGTTCCCTTAATTGGTATCGGAACGTCTTCGCCCCAGAGACGAGCTTCGATGTCCTGATCACTGAGGCTGAGAATGCGCCTCCAGGTGCGGAAGGGTTGATTTTCTTACCTTACTTGACCGGTGAGCGGACACCATACCCTGATCCCCACGCGCGCGGCGGCTTTATCGGTCTGACCACCCGTCATACTCGCGCCCATCTCACGCGGGCAGTTCTGGAGGGCGTGGCTTTCGGACTGCGTGATGCATTTCGGTTAATCGAGAAAGCTGGATTCAAACCAAAATCTGTCGTCATTTCTGGAGGAGGCGCTCGAAGCAAATTTTGGCGTCAGATGATCACTGATGTGTTGACCTTCGAAATTGAAACCGTGAATTCAGAAGAAGGCGCCGCGTTCGGGGCAGCCCTGCTCTCGGCTGTTGGTGTTGGAGAATATTCTTCAATTTCGGAGGCGTGTGGGCAGACCATCCGGGTAACTGACGTTACTGAACCCGGGAAGGATGTTGCCGCGTATGAGTCGATCTACCCTCAGTATCGAGCTCTCTATCCATTACTTGCAGATCAATTTGCCCAATTATCGAGCCTTGCAACAGAAGCCTGATCCCCGGCAATGAGCCAAGTTCAAATTGTAGATAGAAAACTCATGCTTGACGGTCAACCGATCTCGATGATCAGTGCCGAGATCCATTACTGGCGATTAGAGCCAGCAATTTGGCCGAACATTTTAGAAGCAGCTATCGACATGGGCTTGAAGACGGTCGCCAGCTACGTTCAATGGCATTTTCACGAATTCGAACGAGGACACTACGACTTTTCTGGCGACACCGACCCAAAGCGGGACCTGGTTGGCTATCTCAATCTCGTGAGCGAATCTGGGCTCAAGATATTTATCCGGCCCGGACCCTATACCTTTGCTGAGTGGGACAACTATGGAATTCCCGATTACGTCGCCGGATTTCATCGTCTACACCCAGAGTTTCAGAGTGCTGCCGCAAACTACATCCAGGCTGTGTGTCAGGCTATTGACCCGTACATGGCAACTCGGGGTGGGCCGATCGTCATGCTCCAAACAGACAATATGTTTGATTTGGGACAGCACCGATACGATCGCCAACTGGGCCTCTTGGGCGGGGAGGGACTGTTTCAAGATTACCTCCGCGACAAATACCAAACGGTCGAGGCACTCAACGACATGTGGAGTGCTGAGTACTTATCATTTGATCAAGCAATGGCGACCACTGCCCCCGACTCTGGCGACCCTCCCTCTCAGGCCCGGTTTATCGATTTTCTGGAGTTCAAGCACGCATTCACGATGAAAGCTGCCACATGGACGATCTCAACCTATCGGGAACAAGGCGTCGAACTACCGCTCTATTCCAACGCCACACGCGACCAGGATCCCGAGCAGATGGCCGAGGTGCTCGATCTTGTAAGTCTCAACCATTACCCGACACGCGACTATGCCATGGTGCCAGAGGAGCATCGCCACTTGCTCGACCATGTTCGCCTGTTGTCAGGAATATCGCCCATTCCGTACATTGCCGAATTGGAATCTGGGATATGGCATGGCTACCATTACACAAAAGGACTTCCCTATCCAGATCACTATCAGTTCATGATCTTGACCGTCCTCGCCGGGGGTGCCGTGGCATGGACTTGGTACATGTTTCACGATCGCGATAACTGGTATATGAGCCCGGTCAATTCGAGAGGCAAAAAGCGCCAGGAGATCTATTCTGTTTTCAAGCATTGGACCGATCTGGTTCAAGAAGTAAAGCCAGAGGATTGGTCGCGTTGCTCATCAACCGGGGTCGCTTTTTACCAGCCACATTACGCGATCAACCATCCATACGAGATCTCCAATGCACTCTACCAAGGCGGATTGGATTTTTCATTTCATAGCCTCACCGCTCCAGGTGGGTCGCCGCCGATACTGTTTTACGACGGTCCAACGTGGCTCGAAGAGAGCGCTCAAAGAGCGCTGATCAAATATATGGAGAAAGGGGGCCACTTGATCATTTTCCAGAGCGGCCCGAGAAAAGATGAAAGGGGAGCTCCGATGAACCTACTGGATCTCCCGCGCCCTGATGGAATCGATTCGCAGGGCTATATGAACACCTTCTACAAGGACTACATGGTTCACCTCGGTGAGCTCGAGGCGCGTGTGGAGCTCCCGAAGAGTGTGCATCTCTATCGCGATGTGCCAGGAGACCCAATTCTGGCAACCCGCGTCGCGCCCAGAAGCTTCCTGAACGACAACGTGCTTGAAGAATACGCTGCGCTCGTTGCACTCGGGCACGAAGAGAATCTAGTTGTTGGATTCCACGAACCGAGAGGTACCGGTTCGCTCACCTTACTCGGCATCCCAGCCTCTCCCGAATTGGTGCGAGAGATTCACAATTACCTAGAAATCCCGATCCCGGCAATTCCGCTCACGGGCGGCGTTCAGACAGTTCTTTATCGAAGTGGGGGTGATTACTACCTCATCGTCCTTAATAACGGTTGGGAGGACAAAGCATCTGAGATATTGTTGGATCCGGGCATATTTCCTCCCGGTCTGTATGCAGCTCGAGATTTGTTGCGTGAGAAAGAGCGAAAACTCGAGGTGCGAGCCGGCCAAGCCTTCACGCTTACCGCCTTCACCCCGAAGAAGAACGGCACCTTGATAAGGATTACGCCTCTCGAAGGAGGCGACTAACCTCGTACGCTGGAGCCTTCTTGGTTGACCTGAGCCAGGAAATCGTCCACGCTCTCTTTGGCGACATCTCCCCCAGTAAATACTTCCAGGGCCTTTCCGATTGGGACAAACATGGTACGGAACCGCTCAAGCGTCTCATCAGCACTCGCATCCTCGATCAATTCATGTTGAAGGAGGAAATCCCGAAAGAGGCCTCTGCCAAGATCCGAATCGAGAAAGTCGCTAATGTAGCTCTTTGTAGTAAAGGGGATAAAGTTGATTTGGATCGAGCGAAGCGTCACTGAGGTTTGCAGCCGAATGTCTCGTGAGGAGCCCCCAATCAAAATGTCAAAATCGCCAGACTCGGCGACCCACTGTTCCAGCGCCGGGTCATAGTATGAGAAGTCTCTGGCGTCGAGCAAAAATTCGACCTGCCGCGACTGGCCGGCCTCGAGGCCGATTTTCTCAAACCCCTTCAGCTCCTTTTCCGGTCTCTTCAATCGTGAACTTCGGTCCCTCACATAGAGTTGGATAATCTCCTTGCCGAATCTGTCACCCGTGTTCTGAACGGTGCACGAAACCGTGATGGTTTCCTGATCCGATATTGATTCTTTATCCACTCGCATATCCGAGTATGAAAATTCGGTATAGCTCAATCCGAATCCGAAGGGGAATAGCGGTTCGATCTTTCGCGCGTCGTAATATCGGTATCCCACAAAAATACCCTCTCCATAGAGGTGCACCCCGTTTTCGCCAGGGAAGTGAAGGAACGCGGGTGTGTCCTCGATCCGGTATGGGATGGTGACCGCAAGTTTTCCAGAAGGATTGGCGGTGCCAAAAATAACATCAGCAATCGCCAAGCCTCCACCTTGACCTGCGAGGCCTGCTTCAAGGACCGAGGCGACTTGGTCGATCCATGGGCTCATCGTCACGACCGAGCCGTTGCTGATCACCACAACCGTGTTTGACTGAGCCTCGGCCACTGCTTGAATAAGCCGTATGTGACCTTCGGGTAAATCCATGTTCGGTCTGTCCCAGGATTCATGCTCATAGTCGATCGGTAGCCCGACACAAATGATCGCCACGTCGGCCTTCGCCGCAATCTTTATCGCCTCATTCAGTGAGCCTTCATCGAGAGTTCCGTCGGAGGCATAGGCTTCAACATATGAGACTGTTGAATCTGTTCCAGCAGCATCTTGGATAGCCTCCAAGGTATTCGATAGGGCGATGGGGTTCACGAGCGAGCAGCCCATACCTTGATAGCGAGGCACACTCGCCATCTGGCCTAACACTGCGATCTTTATGCCACCCTTAGGATCGAGCGGCAATATTTTCGTCCGGTTTGTGAGCAAGACGATCGATTCGGCAGCAGCGCGCCGAGCCAGTTTGGCGTGGGCGCCAAAATCGACCGTAGGTTCCCCCTCTTGGGATCGAGCGCTGCGGTTGACCATCGTTAGCAATCGAGTGACCATTGCATCGACGACTGCCTCCTCAAGTTCACCCTCCTCCACCGCCCGCTGAAGATCGATATCTGCGGAGGAATTATCGGGCATCTCCAGATCTAATCCAGCCTGGGCCGCGCTCACACGGTCCTGCACCGACCACCAATCTGAAATAACCACCCCCTCAAAACCCCATTCGTCTCGCAAGATTTCTGTCAGCAGAAAACTGTTCTGCCAGGCCTCAACCCCGTTGATCTTGTTGTAGGCCGACATTACCATCCACGGCTTAGCCTTTCGGACGACACGTTCAAATGCGGCTAAATAGATCTCGCGCAAAGCACGTGGGTCCACCTCCGAGCTCATAGTAAGCCGCTCGAATTCGGCGTTGTTGCAAGCGAAATGCTTTACGGTTGCGCCAACGCCCTGGCTTTGTACGCCTGTGACGTGTGCCGCCGCCAACTCACCGGCCAGGCAAGGGTCCTCGGAAAAATACTCGTAGTTTCGGCCGGTCAGCGGATGCCTTTTTATATTTAGGGCTGGCGCCAGCAGCAGGTCTACTCCGTAGTGCCGACACTCGCTGCCGATAGCAGTCCCGATCGCTTCCAGCAGATCTCGGTCCCATGACTGGGCAGACGAGGATAAGGTCGGGAAGCAGGTCACTTCACACAGAGTATCTATGAAGTCGCGATCGGGCCGGAGCTCATCGACTACCGAGAGACCATAGCCATCCAGGTCATTGTTCGCCTGGGTAGGATCAGCCCAGCGCAGGCCGTGCGGGCCATCGGTCATGATTATGGCCGGGATGCCTAGCCGGTCGATCGCCTGGGTACTTGAACTGCTACCACCGGAGCAGAAGGCAGCCTTCTCCTCAAGGGTCATCTGCGCGAGCAGCGATTCGATACTCTCCATCAGCTTCTCCTTAATTGCGTTGTTTGTATGGTCACCTGCGCCGATCGATCCACACGCTGGCCTTGAGTGTGTCGTTTAAAACCCTGCCCGGTCAAAAGCCAACGCTAATGCGTCGATGGAACGGTCGATAGAAGACTGCCCAAATTCTGCGCTCGAATCCCTGGGGTCAATTCCATCCACAGCGACTGGCCATTCTTCCCGGTCAGCCGGCAGCTTCGACAGGTCGACCAATTCCGGCTGCATGGCCATCATCAGCGATGTTTCATTTTTGGCCGCGTGATCGAGTTGACTCTTCCAGGCAGCTTTCAGCTCGCCGGTAACCCCAAGGAGACTCAGCTTGAATCGCGCTTCGCGGTCTACGATATGACGAACCCATGAAGCGCGCGAGGGGCCATGCCCATCAGCGAAGACAGCCTTGAACCCAGCGCGCTCGATTTGCTGAAGCAGGCCATCCATCATCACAGCGAACAGACTCTCGGGGACCCAGTAACAACTTCCGACCAGCTGTTGTCCTGGAGAGGATGATTCATCGACGAAGTCCATACCCTGCAGGTGGCCTTGATCCGCGGTCTGGATCGAACGGTCTGGCCCAATGTGGACTGGCGGAAGAACAATTCCGCCAAGTCGTCGCGCCGCTTGCACCATTAATCCTTCACTGATCAATGCATCTGAGCCGAGTGGAAGGTGTTCGCCATGCCACTCCAGCGTCCCCAGAGGCAGGTAGGCGATCGGCTTAGCAGCCAACCGCTTGCGAAATTCGTCCGGGAGCAACTCAGCGTACCGGACGTTTTCACCGGACATCATCATCCCTCCCAATCATGCGTTTTCAATAGGATTCCTTTGGAGTCGCCTTTAGCCCAACTCCAGACGTGCCGATTCGGTGAGGGCTACAGTTATTTGTTCAGCCAATTTTTCGCCAATCTCCCGGCTGGCCTGCTCTACTTTGTACATCAGTCCTGATTTGGTCATCAGATCGCTTGGGGTGGGAAAGATCGTGTAGCCCACTCTGCGTTCGACAACTTCGTCGACCATCTCCTCTTCCCGGACAAGTTCGGGTGCAAAATATAGCATCAGGCTGGTTTCAGTCATGGCCGCGTGATCGTCCTCCCAGCGCTCCATCCCAGCCTCCCGGGCAATCTCGTCCCTCATCTCCTCAGAAGCCACATCCCACCAGGCGACAGCCATCACTCTCGCATCGCTGGCATTCTTCAAAAATAGATCCATCGCCTCAACCAGATAGGCGATATTTTCCAGATGACCGTTCATAATCAGAAACCTACGGGCGCCATGGCGGTAGGTCTCGTTCAGAATATCGAGTGTGAGATTAACGAGCGTGGCGCCGTTCAAGCTGGTGGTGCCTGTGAAGTCCTGGCCTCCGCCAGTAGCTGGATGTGATTTGTATCCGTATGCAATCGGGGGCAGGACCATGGCGTCCAGCCCAGGCGCGATTCGGTCGGCAAAATTTGACGCGATCACCACGTCTACATTTAACGGCATGTGTGCCCCATGCTGTTCGAGGGCGCCGACTGGTAGGATGACGATCTTTTCTTGAATACCTGCCGCGTATTCACGCCAAGTTAGGTGTTCGATTCGCATCGTGGATTCCTCCGTTTGATCGGTGGCCTCGATCCTTCGGCTTGCTCGCTGAGGTCCCCCTATTTCTTGGGTCGGCGAGCAAACAAGTTCACGAGTTCGTATATAAGCGTGGCTGCGGCCAGCGAAGTTATTTCCGCATGATCATAGACCGGTGCAACCTCGACCACGTCTGCAGACTTGAGGTCCAGACCAGCGAGGCCGCGCAAGATGTTGACAAGTTCTCGGCTCGTCATTCCCGCGATCTCCGGCGTTCCTGTGCCCGGCGCGTGGGCCGGATCGAGCACGTCGATATCAATCGATAGGTACAGCGGGTGATCTCCAACTCGCTCTCTCACACGCTCGATCACGGTTTCGATGTTCTCGGTCTGAAGTTCATCACAATGGACTATTTTGAAGCCAAGCTCTTCATCGTTCTTAAGATCGTCGCGGCTGTAAAGAGGACCGCGGATCCCAATGTGCATGGATGCGCTGTCTAGGAACAAGCCTTCTTCGGCCGCCCTACGAAATGGGGTGCCATGGTTGAAAGGTGCTCCAAAATACGTATCCCAGGTATCCAGGTGGGCATCGAAGTGAACCAGCGCTACCGGGCCAAAGTGATGGTTCATAGCTCTTAGCAAGGGAAACGAGATTGTATGATCGCCGCCGAGGCTGATGATCGCGCCGACCTCGTCCAGTAGCTCAGTTGCCGCCGTTTGGATCTGGCCGACTGCCTCCTTGATGTCGAAGGGGTTGCACGTGACATCACCGGCATCTGCCACTTGCAACTCAAGAAAGGGCTCAACGTCGTGGGCCGGGTGATACTGAGTCCGCAAATGCCGAGAGGCCTGCCGTACGCCCATCGGCCCGAAGCGCGCCCCGGGCCGGAAGCTGGTGCCTGAGTCAAAGGGAATCCCCAGGATTGCTACATCGCAGCGAGGCACATCCCGCAGCTCTGGCAGCCGGGCGAATGTCGAGGGTCCAGCATAACGCGGCACTTCTGTGCCGCTGATGGGCGCTATGGGTTTGTCAGGTTTCTCCGGCATACATTGTCCTTTCGTCTTTTTTGGATCGCAATTGGGGTGACTGGCTGCTCTTTCAGGCGGTGGTCAAAGCATAGCATTCTTTCGTGGGGTCGAGCCTTGATAATAATTCGCTCGCAGCCGGACCCGATCGCCTGATCTCCTCAGGAGGCGTCTACAATACGTCTAAGTGGCAGATATAAAATCCAAAAAGTGGCGACAAGCTTACCGGAATCATAAGTGAAGCTCGATTTCGAAACACCCTATTAGGCAAGTGAGGAAAAACAACTATGTGGCCTGACAAACTTGAAAGCGCAGTTTGTTTCACTTTTGATTTTGATGCTGAAACTCCATGGATAGAGGAAGATGCCGACAGTATCAATCGGCCAGGGGTGATTTCCATGGCGCGGTATGGACCTCGAATTGCGATCCCGCTTATCCTTGCTTTACTAGAACGCCACAAAATAAAATCCACCTTTTTCGTTCCTGGGAAGGTGGCAGAAGATTATCCGCAAGCGATTGAAGCTATATCAGCAGCTGGCCACGAGCTCGCCGCGCATGGCTACACTCATACACCTCCGAGGATGCTCTCATATGACCAAGAAGAAGGCCAACTTGTGCGCACAAAGGAGTTACTTGAAGCATTTGGGGCCAAGATAGAAGGCTATCGTGCTCCATTGTGGGATATTAGCGAAAACACGCTGCCCCTACTCCAGAAACATGGCTTTCGATACTCGAGTAATTTAATGGATGATATCCGTCCCTATCGTCACGCTCGCACCGATGTGATCGAACTACCAGTTCAATTCATTCTTGACGATTGGACGTTATTCGGTCTCGGGCCGGGGAACATGGAGAAAAAAGTTGCCAGGAACTCTGAGGTTCGAGAAATTTGGGAGTCAGAATTTGAAGGGATACGTGATCTACGAGGTTTATTTGTTCTGGGCATGCACCCACAGATTATTGGACGGCCATCGAGGCTTAAAATGTTGGATGAGTTCGTGTCCTTTGTTAAATCCCATGAAAACACCTGGATAGCAACTTGTTCGGATGTAGCAAAGCAAGCGCGGGATACCCTCTCATAAGCGATTCAGTCACCCGCAGCATCAATGATTCGCACCGCCAGTTTGAATTGCTCTCGGATGAACGCAGCAAACAGCTAACCTCCAGGCCGGCCACATATTTGACGACGGGCCCGCTTGAGCGGCACGATGTAGTATTTATCCCCGCGTAGAGGACCCCTGATTGCGAAAGGTAGGTGATTTAATGACTGACAGAAAATTGGACAATAAGGTGGTGATCCTTACGGGAGGTGCCTCTGGCATCGGGCGAGCGAGCGCCGAAATATTTTGTCATGAGGGCGCAAGCCTCGTGATTGGCGACATCAACGAAGAAGCCGGCTCGGCAGTCGCTAGTGAACTCGGAGATCAATTCGAGGGTAAAGCGATCTATGTCAGAACTGACGTTGGCCAGGCCGAGCAAGTCGAACATCTTGTCTCTCGAGCAGTAGAAACCTTCGGACGAGTGGATGTGATCTTTGGCAATGCGGGCATCCTTCCGCTGGGTACGGCCTGGGAAACTTCTATTGAGGACTGGAAGCGGTGCATCGATGTCAATCTTGGCGGAAATTTCTTCCTCGCGAAATATGGCGTTCCGGCGCTGATTGAAGCAGGCGGTGGCGTAATCCTCTTCACCGCGTCAGAAATGGGCATTGTCGGAACGTCGGGTGCGGCAGCTTACTGCGCCTCCAAGGGTGGATTAATCAACATGACACGCGCCATTGCGGTCGATTGTGCGCCGTATGGCATTCGGGTTAACAGCATTGCACCAGGAGCGACAAATACCCCAATGACAAAATACCAGATTGACCAAGCGGAAGATCCGGAGATTGCCCTGGAGAAAGGGAACGAAGCGGTCCTCTTGAAACGTATGGGAACTGTGGAAGAAATCGCCCGGGTGGCTCTGTTTATGGTCTCCGACGACTCGTCCTATATGACGGGGTCGCTAATCGTGGCCGATGGAGGCGCTACGGCGTGGTATGGGATATAGGATCAAGGCATAATTTTCAAGTCAATTCCACTCCCATCGGTAATCGGAGCGTGGGTAGGACGACAAGTTCAGACCG
>SDBT01006349.1_pt1 | contig 19627 bp, 13 predicted proteins | sample 2277101 | NCBI WGS metagenome assembly SDBT01 (sample SAMN10404973, study PRJNA504765) | marine sediment metagenome | isolation source: marine sediment core GS10_PC15, 103 cmbsf | place: Arctic Ocean: Southern Knipovich Ridge | collected 2010 | reverse complement strand
AGAAATAGAAGAGAAGGTAATTGAGATCGTAGCCGAGCAGATGGGCGTGGACAAAAGCGAGATCACTCGCGAGACGTCCTTCGTTAATGACCTGAACGCCGACAGCCTCGACACCGTCGAGCTTGTCATGGAGTTCGAGGACGAGTTCGAGCTGAGCATTCCCGACGAAGAAGCAGAAAAGATACAGACCGTCGGACAGGCGATAGACTATATCTCCGCTCACTCAGGCAAGGCCTAAGCGCCCGTAAGGACCCAGCTAAATGGCAAAACGCCGTGTTGTACTGACCGGGTTAGGTACGGTCAACCCGCTGGGCCACAACGTTGCTGATTTCTGGACAGATCTGATCGCCGGGAAAAGCGGTATAAGGCGAATCGCAAGATTCGATGCCGAACCGTTTACCTCGAGGATCGGAGGCGAAGTCCAGAATTGGGAACGTGTGCCCACCGACATGATCGATGCGCGTGAATCGAAGCGCATGGACCGCTTTGCGCAGTTTGCGGTAGCCGCTTCAGTAGAGGCGGTCCGTGAGAGCGGAATCGACTTCGACACCGAAGACCGCAACCGATGCGGAGTAATCATCGGCAGCGGAATTGGCGGCCTCAAGGAGCTTGAAGATCAGCACAGAAGACTCCTGGAGAAAGGCCCGTCGCGGGTTAGCCCGTTTACCGTCCCAAAACTGATGGTCAACGCAGCGCCAGGCAATGTTTCCATTGTCTGGAAGCTTCGCGGACCCAACCACGCAATCGTGACCGCCTGTGCGTCTGCAGCCAACGCCATAGGCGACGCCCTGATGAGTATCCGTCGGGGTGAAGCCGACGTGATCATCACCGGCGGATCGGAAGCCGCAGTTACGGTCATCGGTCTGGCGAGCTTCTGCGCTCTCAAGGGCCTATCTACGCGCAACGACGATCCTATCCATGCGTCGCGCCCGTGGGATAAGGACCGCGACGGATTCCTTCTTTCCGAAGGCGCAGGATGCATGATTGCCGAGGAACTCGAACACGCCAAAAAGCGTGGCGCGAAAATATACTGCGAGTTGATCGGCTTTGGAGCAAGCGGCGACGGATATCACATTACCGCACCGGATCCCGAGGGAACAGGTGCGATTCTGGCGATGGAGCGTTGCCTCAAAGATGCCGAGATCAATCCAGAGCAGGTCGATTACGTCAACGCCCACGGAACCAGCACGCAGCTGGGCGACCGGGCGGAAACCGGAGCCATCAAGAAGGTATTCGGCGACTACGCGAAAAACGGATTGATGGTCTCGTCGACCAAGAGTTCGACCGGCCACCTGCTGGGAGCATCCGGCGGCGTCGAAGCCATCGTCTGTGCAAAGGCAATCGAGACCGGAATCATCCCGGCGACGATTAACCTTGAGAACCCCGACGAGGGCTGCGATCTCGATTTTATTCCCCAGACACCGCGGGAAAAGAAGATCGATATCACGCTGTCCAACAGCTTCGGGTTCGGCGGACACAACGCCTGTCTGATCCTCAAGAGGTTCGACGGCTAGAGGCGAAAATTGAAGTTCAAAAACCCCGTCACATGGCGGGGTTTTTTATGCGCGGACAAGTCATGCCAATCTCAAGAAGTCAATGCGCTCGCGATGTAGCGCTAAGCTCCGAAGCGGAGAGAATTCCAGGGCGGAGAATGTCAAAGCCCACGGATAGCAATCCGTGGGTTTGGGTGTTTCATAGCAATCCCAAGAAATCAATGCGCTCGCGCTGGAGCGCACTTAATTATTGGGATTGGTATCAGTCTGCGATTGATCGCCTGGCTTCAGCCATCGCCGCTCGCCGTGAGGTCAGTTCTTCGTTGAGTTGCATGTCGTAGAGAACCCGCAGCAGCCTGCCCAGGGGCGGTCCTTCAGCGAGGCCCAGCCGCTTGAGATCCTCACCGGCGATAAACGGTTTTGGCGCGACGTGGGACTTGGCTATGCCCGCAGCCCTGGCGGTAATTCGCCTCGCCTGAGTGCGACGGGCCGTCTTACTGAGTTCTTCCGATCGCCACAGCGCGCGGAGATTGGGAAAGTGCGGGCTGGCCATCAGGCGTTTGAACCTACAAAGCTCCCAATCAGCCGCTAACTGCCAGTCGCACAGATGCGTCGAATAAAACACAAGCTGATCGCGGAGTTCATTGGCTGCCCCCCACCGTCGCATAATTTTACGAATCGTACCTGCGGGCAACTCGGCCAGTAAAGCACCGAACATCAACTCGGCGGCCTGGGGGCGAGCGACAGAAGCAACTCGCTGCACCGCCCGCGCCCAGAGGCCATCCTCGGCGAACAGTTCCGGCAGGATCACGCGGGCGAGGTTGAGCTTGTCCAGCTGCTGCAGTGCTTCGGCGCCCGATGCCACCGAAAGCATCTTCGATAGCTCATCGCAGATCCGCTCGCCGCTGATGGCTTCGATCTTTGACGCGTGTTTCTTTATCGCCGTCGCCGTTGTCGGGGCTATCCGAAAACCAAGCCGCACCGAAAAGCGGACCGCGCGGATCAGGCGAAGATAATCTTCCGAAAAACGGCGATCCGGCGAACCGATCGTTCGCACGATTTGTCGCTCGATATCCTTCCGCCCGCCGACGTAATCGATCACTTCCTGGGCCAGCGGATCGTAAAACATGCCGTTGATCGTAAAATCTCGACGTTCGGCGTCTTCTTTGGGCGTAGCGGAACGAATCGCGTCAGGCCGCCGGCCGTCCGTGTAGGATCCGTCGCTGCGGAAACTCGCCACCTCGATAGTCCTGCCCTTGTGAATGACCATCGCCACGCCGAATTGTGCCCCGATCAGCAGAACGTGGCCGAAGAGCTTTTTCACCTCATACGGCGTGGCGCTTGTTGCGATATCGTAATCCGTGCTGCGCGTACCCAGCAGCATGTCGCGCACGCAGCCGCCAGCCAGCAGCGCATCGAAGCTGGCCTTTCGCAGGCGATTGAGCACCCAAAGTGCAGTCGCTTTGTCGGCAGGTTTGCCCATCAATTATTCCGCTTTTCCGGTTTCACTTTCACGCGGACAATAAAAACTTACCACCATATCACCATACTTTCTGGATCTGGTCAGGTCCAGCCCGCCGAGAGTCTGGGGCAGTTCGACTTTATTAGGCGTGCGGAGTATTACCAATCCATCGGCGGAAAGGTTTTCGCCAAGCGGTTTGAATATTTCACGCCCGACGCGATCCCAATCCCATCGTCTCGAATCTGCATACGGCGGATCGACGAAGACAATATCAATCGCCCCGCCGATAGCGGCCAGCCGCCCGCCCAGTCGCCTGGCAAGATCGCCCGGCCATACCTTGCAGGCGTCGCCGACTTGCAGCATTTCTATGTTGCGCTTCAACCTGCTGATTACTGACCGATCACGCTCGGCGAAGAAGCACCGCTCAGCCCCGCGCGAAATCGCCTCCAGACCCATCGTTCCGGTACCGCAGTACAGATCGACGATAGTAGCGCCGTCCAGCCGCGCACCGAGCGAATCGAACAGTGATTTCTTGACCGCCCCGGTTATCGGGCGGGTGATGCTCTTGCCCGGTGGCGAAAGGAGCTTTCGGTTCTTGAACTGGCCTGCGATTATCTTCATGTTGCGAAGATTATAGGCTTTTGGAACGCATACGGCACGGGTCAACACGCAAAGCGGGGAAAAGCTGAAGGTGCTCTAAGTGAAAAGGGAAGCCCCGACCTTCGCGGGAAAGGCCGGGGCCGGGGCATAGGTGCCAAGCCTACAATGCAGGCCAGCTTGCGATCCGTAATATCAATGCGTTGTGCCACCAGAAAAATACGATACAATGTCGCCGCAAGCCAATAAGGCTCAGCAGTCCAAGTGAAAAAACGGGAACCAACCAATGCGAACATCTCTCTCCATATCGATCATACTCGCCGGCCTGTTGACCGTCGCCGGCTGCGCGCAACACACCACGCCCGTCGGGCCGGTCAGGGAACTGTCCGCCGACGAAAAAGACTTCCAAGCAGTCTGGCTGGCGAGCCTGCAAGTGCTCCGAAAATACTACTTCCCCATCGATTATCAGGACCGGCGGACGGGTGAGATTCTGACCGAACCGATCACCGGCAAGGCAATGGGAGAATTCTGGCGCAGCGATGCAGCTACAATGACAGACCTCGCCGAAAGCGCCGTGCAGACAATCTACCGGCAGGCGGCTGTGACCGTCAGCGAGAATCCGCCAGGCAGCGGAACTTTCAAAGCCGCCGTTGAAGTTCAGGCCTACCGCTCCAATCGCGAGGTCGCGAGCTTGAGCAGCGCATCGGAGGCGTTCGCCATGTTCCAGCGGGCGGGCAGCGCCATGAGAGAACCCACCGAAGCCGACGAAACATCCGAACTGGCGGGCAAGGATGTGACCGAACTCGGGCGCGACGAAGCTCTCGAAGCTAAAATCGAATCCGATATCGCCCAAGCCGCCATCGCTATCCGCACCGGACTTTAGAAAACAAATTCGCAGGGTCGGCTACTTACCCCTGCCGAAGGACATGATCTGCGTATTCGCACGGGCTGATCTTTTTTATTATAAACAATTGACACATCCAGATGTCTCGGTAATAATTGATGTCTGGCGGGGACGGGGATGCAAGACCGCGCCAGTCCACCCGTCCCAAGACATACGAACAATATTAACGCGCGTAGCGTAGTTATTCATAACGTCATACACACTTGGAAAGGAGCGTGGAAAATGGAAAGCGCCAAGCCGCAAATGCCATCCCGGATTCCCCGAAACAAATGGCCGCCTTAGTTGACGGTCTCGCCTTTGTATGACGCTGGTCGGAGAACTGACTGACCATCGCCGGACAAGGGACGTTTCTGTTACACCCGGTCATGCCGCTGCCAAGGCAATAATACCTGCAATCCTATATATCTGATCATTACCCCTCCTTGGCTTCGACGATAAGGCCCTCGGTGTCACAGCTAATTGGTTTCTTCCCAGCAAATCGGCTCGCCCGCGCGCGCAGCCGAGAGAAAGGTGGAACTGCTATGAATGCCCAAAGCCTATTTCGTGTACTGCTTGTCTGCTGTCTGATATCAATCTCATCTCAACTGGCCCAACCCACCGAAGCCGCTGAGCTTGTAGTCTGGGGTTGGCAAAAGTTCCCGAATGCTCCACTGACCGAAATAGTCCAGATCGCGGCGGGCACGTATCACAACCTCGCGCTGAAGTCCGACGGTTCGATCGTCGTTTGGGGGAAGGACCGATGGGGCCAAGCTACACCGCCAGCGGGCAACGATTACGTTGCCATAGCGGCTGGCGACGAGCACAATCTTGCATTGAAGTCCGACGGGGCGATTGTCGGGTGGGGCAACAATGACTACGGCCAGGCTACGCCACCACCGGGCAATGATTACGTAGCCATCGCGGTAGGTGCCAGGTACAGCCTTGCACTGAAATCGGACGGTTCGATTGCCGCATGGGGAAACAATGACTACGGTCAGGCTACACCACCTGCGGGCAACGATTATGTCGCCATCGCGGCTGGCTATGAGCACAGCCTTGCATTGAAGACAGACGGTTCGATTGTCGGATGGGGTTTTTGGGCTGCTCCGCCTGCGGGCAATGATTACGTAGCCATCGCGGCTGGGTGGCGGCACAGTCTGGCGTTGAGATCTGACGGGTCTATCGTCGCATGGGGAAACAATGACGACGGCCAGTCTACTCCGCCTGTAGGCAACGATTATGTTGCCATCGCGGCGGGGTGGCGGCACAGCCTTGCGCTGAAGTCCGATGGATCGGTCGTCGGATGGGGCCGGGATCACGAAGGGCAGGCTTCTCCTCCACCGGGCAACGACTACATTGCCGTCTCGGCAGGCCACGGGCACACCCTTGCATTGAAATCGGACGGTTCCATTGTCGGATGGGGATCCAACATAGCACCCGATGGTCTTTACTATGGTCTGGTAACGTTCCCCCCTGTGGGTAATGACTACGTGGCAATCTCGGCTGGCTACGAATATATCCTTGCACTGAAGTCCGATGGTTCGATCGTCGGATGGGGGGAGGATGATCGCTATGGCCAGGCTACTCCGCCGGAAGGCAACGACTATGTCGCCATCGCTGCAGGCCGCTGGCACAGCCTAGCGTTGAAGTCCGACGGTGCAATCATAGGATGGGGACGGGATGCCCATAGTATGGCAACTCCGCCTGCGGGCAACGACTACGTTGCCATTGCTGCGGGGTGGTACCAGAGTCTTGCGTTGAAGTCAGACGGTTCGGTTGGTTGGGAATACGATGAGTGGTGGTCTTACAGCAACGATTGCATTGCCATTGCTGCTGGCGGCAATCACAGCCTTGCATTAAAGTCCGACGGATCGATTGCCGGATGGGGCTGGGACAAGTACGGTCAAGCTACTCCGCCTCCGGGTAACGATTACGTCGCCATCGCGGCAGGCAAATACCACAGTCTTGCACTGAAGGCGGACGGATCTATTGTCGGCTGGGGGGATGATGGATCCGGGCAGGCGACCCCGCCAGCGGGCAACGATTATGTCGCCATCGCGGCTGGCTATGAGCACAGCCTTGCATTGAAGACAGATGGTTCGATTGTCGGATGGGGGGGTGCTAACGGAACGAATGGGTACTACTACGGCCAGGCGACTCCGCCTGCGGGTAACAACTACATCGCAATCGCGGCAGATGGCTATTACAGCCTTGCACTGAAGGCAGACCCTCTGGAAGTGGAGATTGACGTCAAGCCCGGCAACGGTCGCAATCCGATCAATGCAAACTCGCGAGGTGTGATTACCGTAGCCATTCTTACTACGGACACTTTCGACGCAACAACCGTCGATCCTGAAACCATCTTGCTGTCCGGTGCGACAGTAGCGATTCGCGGCAACGGCAAGCACATCCTGGCCGACGAAAAGGACGTTGACGGTGACGGTGATATCGATCTTCTCGTCAAGATCGAGACGCAAGGGCTGAACATCGAGCCGGGCGCGACGAGAGTGACCCTGACGGGTGAGACGTTCGATGGAATGAAGATTGAAGGATCGGATGAGATTGCGCTCGTCGGCGATCTTAACGGCGACGGTTCTGTGAACATTGTGGATCTGAACATTGTTCTGACGCAATGGGGCAAGTCCGGCGCAGGGATAACTGACTTGCGAGCGGATGTTGACCTGAGCGGCGATGTCGGCCTGGAAGACCTCAACGCCGTCCTGATGGATTGGGGGAAATAGATTTCCGATCCGGCTTCGCCAAAGACTACGCCGGACAAGTTGTTGATTTGCGATTTTCGATCCGGCTTCGCTCTGCGAGCTACGCCGAGACAAGTTGAGGATTTCACAGACTAAACGGATCAAACAGAAACGGGACTGGCTCCAAAGCGATAGCTCAGGTGCCTGTCCCGTTTTTTCAAATGGGTGCCACTACCCTTTAGGGTAGTGCGTAGGGTAGTGCGTAGGGTTGGCGACTTCTGGCGAGCCGCGACCGCAAGGGAGCGGGATTGCAGAGTGCGCGCCTTGGGTTGATCGGACGTCCCGCTCCCTCGCGGTCGCGGCTCATATACGAACACAATATGTTCTCTAGAAAGCCAGGAAGCTGACGGCGATGAGCATGAGTATCACCGCGCCGAGGATTTCGGCCGGTCTGCCGAGAACCTCACCCATGCGCTTTCCGATCACGACTCCGATCAGCGCCATCGCGGCAGCTACCACGCCTATGACCGCGCTGGCGGTCCATATCTGAGAACCCTCGCCGCGAACGCCCAGCGAGATACCCACAACCAGCGCGTCGAGGCTCGTGGCGATAGACAACGCTATCAGCGAAAATCCGCGCGTTGGATCTTTCGGGTGGACGTGCAGGGCATGTTCGATTTTTTCCTCGATGGCCTGCTCGACCGCACCGGGCGATTTTTTGAGGGCCTCGTAGAGCATCTTGACCCCGATTGCGAAGACCAGCACGGCCGCGACGTACGAACCGACCGAACTTAACAGACCCGCAAGCTGACTGCCGATAAGCCAACCAAGGATCGGCATGATGAACTGAAACAGGCCCATATGCCACGCCATGCGGAATTTTTGCCTGGCCCCGTGCCATCGCACACCGATGCCAATGCAGACGCTCATGGCGTCCATGCCAAGCCCAGCCGCTATCGCAATTATGTTCCAAACGTTCATCCGCCGTCTCTGTCAGAGCAATTCACGCTCCGAAGGAGTTTACAGCGAATCCCCATGCAGGTCGAGCGGCCAGTAGGGCGTGCAACTTGTTGCACGCGGAATAATGATCTACCTATGCTTGCGCGTGCAACAAGTTGCACGCCCTACCACTAGCTATGAAGACCGATTGTGCGCTAATGCAGGTAGCACCGTCATACCTGCCTGCCCATCTGGCGCTAGCCAGGTAGGCAGGAATGATGGTGGCACCCTCCGAAGGGGGAGACCCGCCACCCGAAATACGACATTTCAACCGTCAAGTGTTCCAATATCGATAAATCGTCAGAAGCGTGAATTATTGAAATAGAACTTCATCAGTCCAGTTCAAGGGACGATAACACCTTACAGAGATGAAGATGTTTCGGGAGTATGGCTCAGGTATGCACATTCAAGGGATGGGGCAAGAACATGGCCAAGAACTTATCAACCTTCGCGATAGCAAGACTGTTACAGGTCGATCCTGGCTCGGTTGCCAACTGGATTGACCGGGGACTTCTGCGGGCACATCGCACGCCGGGCGGTCATCGCCGCGTCATGCCAGACGATCTGGTGGTGTTCATGCGCGGCCACAACATGCCTGTCCCGCCCGAACTGTCAGCTGGCATAGTGAAGATACTCATAGCCGCTCAAAGCAGCGATACAACCAACTCCATCGCCAGCGCCATCCAAACGCAGCACCCTGAATACGAAGTCACCCAGGCGAATCACAGCTTCGGCGCCGGAGCGATCGCGGCGACCATTCAGCCGAACGTGCTCATACTCGATCTGACCATGCCCGGAATCGGCGATGGCGATGTCTGCCAGATCGTCAAGTCGCACCAGTCGACCCAGCATGCGAAGATACTCGCCATCGCACCGGAATCAGACGAATCCGCCCTCCAGAACACACCAGAAGCCCAGGCCAGGGCACTGCGCACACCGGTGGACATGGATCTGCTTCTCAGAGAATTGGACGCTCTGGTAGCCTAGAACTCTGCCTGAGAGGGTGGCACGGCTTGCTTGCCAAGCCGTGTAGCCACAGGAACACTGTTCCGCAACACCTCACTTCATTGGCGATCATTAACCGCTCTAGACATCGACGTTGTCCAGACACCACTTTACCGAGCTTTCAATGCCCTGGTCGTATCCGACCGTAGGCTGCCATCCGAGTTCTCTGCGGGCCTTTTCCGACGAGAAGAAGCACTTTCTGCCCATCAGCCAGACTGCGTAGCGGGTGACCAGGGGCGGCTTTTTCGTGCGGAACAGGTGGCCGAACATCTCCATGACGAAGGCTGCGTTAAAGGCAACGGCGTATGGGACAATCTTGGTGACCGGTTTGACTCCGACGCACTCGGCGACCTTGTTGAAATACTCGCCCTGGGTAATGTCACCATCCGACGAAAGGTTGTACGACTCGCCCAGCGCCTTATCGGCGGTGGCTGCCAGAATGCATCCTTCCGCTTCGTTGCCCGCATAGGTGAGGTTCAGCAGGTTCGTACCGTCGCCGACGAGTTTTCCTTTGCCAGCCTTGATCGCGCGGATCACTCGCGGCATCGAGGCGCGGTCCCTGGGCCCGTACAGCCAGCTTGGTTTTACGACCGTCACAGGAACGTCGCCTCGCTTGTGGAACTTCCATGCAATCTGCTCAGCCTGCACCTTGGCGCGGCTGTAGTAGCTCCACTTGTGCAGATCCACACCGAGCGGCGCCGTCTCATCGAGCACCAGGCCCTCGCCGTCAGGATGCCCGTAAGCGGAAATGCTGCTGACGTGCAGGAATCGCTTCACTCCGGTGCTGCGTGCCGCTTCGAGCATGTTGGCCGTACCGTCGATGGAGATCGCCACGAACCGTTCCCACGGTCCCCAGTCGCCCACCTGCGCCGCTGCGTGATAGACGGTGTGGACGCCCTTCATGGCTTCTTTGAGGCTTTCGGCGTCGGACAGATCGCCGATGGCTTTCTCTACGCCCCACTCATCGAGGTAACGCGTATCGCTGCTGGAGCGAACCAAGGCCCGAACCGGCTGACCCGCTTCAGTAAGTTTCTCTGCAATATGGCTGCCAAGCAACCCCGTAGCGCCTGTAATCAGATTCATATGGCCTTCCTCAGCAATGCACGTTTTTCATAATAGCTGAACTGTTGCCTATCTGGCAATAAGGGCCAGACTGTACGCATCCCGGTGCCAAGGGTCAAGCGCAGTTTCCATCTGCCGCGGATAGTTGCTACTTATCCTTACTTTCAATGAAGTTGTGTTCCGCCTAAGTTGATCTGCCTATGGAATACATGCCGAGAATATTGCAATCCTGCCAGGCATGATGCGTTAAACCAGATGAAAAACGGGTTGCCAGGTTTTGGATACTCCCGTATAATCCTCAGACCAATCGCAGGAACAGATCCTGCAATTGAGGATGACAAAGAAGTCAGGAGTCTTGTCCAAGACTTGGCGAATCCCACCTGTTCATAGCTTAAGTTAAACCTTGTTTCAGGCCGATGTCTATAATGCGATAGCCTTCATCGTCCCGGTCAATCATAATTGCGGCTGGACGCATGGATGCTGAAATAGAGGTAACGATACTATGTTAAAGTACCTGTTTCGCCCGACAAACCGAAGAGTCCGACTGATGGTCGGAGTATTCCTTGCCGTACTTTTCTGTATACAGTGCACCCGCACCGAAGCGTTCCGCGAGTCGCGGTATATTTCCGTGATGGGCGGCAAGGCCTTCGGAAAGAATGCCCCGGACGTCGTCTCGGAAATCGAAACGCTCGCCAAGAGCAACCACATCGCACTGCTGGAAAAATGCCTCAAGAACTACGAGGCCAGCTATCGCGATTTCACCTGCACGTTCATCAAGCAGGAACGTATTCGCGGCACGCTCAAAGCCGAGCAGCACATCAACGTCAAGCACCTGACAACACCGTTCAGCGTCTCGCTGCAATGGACAAGGAGCGCACCGACGTTCAGCGACGCAGTGCTCTACGTTGAGGGCAAGTACGATAATCAATTCCTTGCACGCCTGACCGGGCTGATCGGCCTGATCGTGCCCTCGAGACTCGAAAAGCCCGAGAGCGATCTGGCGATGAAGAACACATTGCGTTCGGTAAACCAATTCGGATTCGGACGCAGCCTCAAGAGCCTCATCGACGTCTACAAACAGGCCGACAAGGCAGGCGATCTCAAGACGTCCTTCGGCGGATACGCCCAAGTCGGTGGCAATGCCGAAAAGAAGATCCCCGGACGCAAGTGCCTCGTCCTGATCCGCCACTTACCGGCCAAGGACGATTACCCAGCCTACAAGACCGTTACCTATATCGATGTCGATTACCTGGTGCCCCTCTGCATCGAGGGATTCGACTGGGATAATAAACTCCTCTGCCGTTACCTCTATCGCGACCTGAAGTTCAACGTCGCCCTGACGCCTGACGACTTCACGCCGGAAGCCAATAAAATAGCTGCACCGAAGACATAAAAGGTAGCCCACCACGCAAATAACCACAGCCCCGCTTTACGGCGGGGCTTTTTTTGCGCGCATCAGCACTATGCAGCAGGAAAACTGCGGGACTCATCCGCCGAATCGTCTTATCATTGTCGGCCAACCGATTGGCCAGCTGACAGCGGGAGGCTTCAATGAAGATTAACAGACCGAATCGCCTGAACCTGGGCATACTTGCGATGTGTCTTTCGCTGAGCTTGATATTGAGCCTGTCCGCCTGCGGTACGCCCTCTGCGAGCGGACCTGCAGACACGTTCGGCCTGGACTTCTCGATGCCCGCTTCGGCGAAGCTCGAGAGCGGTGGAATCGTCTTTTTCGTCGACGGTCTGAACGCGGAAATATTCGATGAAATGCTGCAGGCCGGCGAATTGCCCGCGATTAAAAAGTACTTCGTCGACCGCGGACTCTATGCGCCGCGGGCAACAGCGAACACGCCGTCGGTAACGCTGGCGAACCTGACGAGCTTCGTCACCGGGGCAATGCCCGGCCACCACGGCGTGGTGGGCATAAACTGGTTCGATCGCAATCGCCTGATATGGCGAAACTACGAGACCATCGCCCAGAAGAACACGCTCGATGGCGATTACATTCACCCGACGATCTACGAGCAGTTCCCCGGGCGCGACACGTTTTCGATTTTCTTTCAGCCGCACCGCAACGCCACGAAGTTCGTCGAGAACTGGACCTCCGCCGGACCGCCCTTCTACTTCGGATGGTACGAGTTCGTCGATCGCCTGACGCTGCACCGCTTCAATATCGTCAACGACATCGCTCGCAAGCGGGGCAATCTGCCTGCGATCACTATCGCTTACATGCTCGCACCGGACTTCCGGGCATACGACCAGGGCGTTGGTTCGCAGGCATACCGCGACGCGATCCGACATACCGATTATCAGATCGGCCGCGTGCTCGGCGATATCGAGCGGGCCGGTTTGCTCGACAAGCTCTACATTGTTCTGATCTCCGATCACGGGCTGGGCGAAGTGACGGACCACTTCCCCATCGAGAAAGCCCTGCGCGATCGAATAGGCCTGGACATAGCGGACAAGCACCTGTGGGAGGAAACGCCCTTCGAGAAGCGGCTGGACTACTACAGCAGATTCCCCGCAGTTCTCTACGGCAGCGGAGACAGATACTGGGCTCTCTGCCTGCGCAAGCCGCTGGGCGGGGGCGGCTATGCACCGTGGACGACCCGCCCGAGCGCCGAAGACCTGCGCAACTACCCCACCGGGAATAACCCCGACGGAATGGACCTGGTGCGATTCCTCGCAGATTTGCCGCAGGTCGACGTCGTCGCCCATGCTGCCGGCGAGAATCGTGTGCGCGTGGTCCGCCAGAACGGCCAGGTCGAATTCGCCCAGCCCGACGGGCGCGGCGGGAAGATATCCTATCGACTGATTGAAGGCGACGATCCGCTTGGATGGAAACAGGCCGTTCCCGCCGAGATGCTGAACGGCAAACCCGCAAGCGGCCGGGAGTGGTTGAAAGCGACCAGCCGGACAAACTATCCGGACTTGCCCGAGCAGATCGTCGCATACTTCCGGGCCAAACGCGCGGGGGATATCGCCGTGTTCGCAACAGACGGCTGGGACTTCCGCAATTCCAACCGCGCCGGCCATGGCGGGCTGAATCCTTCGGACATGCACGTACCGCTTATCATCGCCGGGCCTGGAATTCAGCCGCGCACTGTAGAACACGCCCGGGCTATCGACGTCATGCCCACACTGCTGGAATTGCTGGGCAGAAAGATTCCGCCAACCGTGGACGGGCAAAGCCTCATCGCAGACGACTCGAAATAGCTGCCCAGCGGCTACTCTTGCGGTATGTTCGGCAACAAAACTGCCGACGCTACCGATGAATGCATCACAAGGGTGCCACGGCTGCTTGCTCAAACGAAACCGCTCCATGAAAGTATTCTTCTGTCAACGCTACGGACTTCATTTCAACTCCTCGCTGATTATCGCCGATCAGCCCGGGCATAATATAAGCCAATACGTTGAACTGTAATCCCTTGTGAATGCTGGACAAGCTCGCTATGGAAATGCATGATATTGCCAGGCCCAGCGAAAGGGGTAACTCATGGATGATGCCGACCGATCACAGCCGTCGAACGAGCAATTGCTCCAGGCCGTCGCGGACCTCCAGCAACGCATGGAAAAGCTGGAGCGATTTATCCAGCCCGACCCGCCAGAAACGCCCGTAGCTCCGCCACCGCTGCCGGTATCTCTCGAAGAACCCGAGCCTTCTTCGCAGGAAAGACTCGATCAATTCATAGAGGCTCAGAGCGAGGCACATCAACCGGTCGAGATCGAACTCGAACAGCCCATCTCGCCATCGCCCTCCGAGCTGGCACCTAAGCTAGCCAACATGCCCCTTGGCCAGGTAGCGACCAAACTGAAGAAAGCTTCTGACGGAATTACGTTTGAGCAATTCATCGGTACCAAGGGGCTTTTGCTGGCTGGAATTGTCGTGCTGGGGCTTGTGGGAATTTTTGGCTATATCTGGGCCAAAGACCATGGTTTTCTCACACCGACGCGGCAAACGATTTTCGGTGCGTTATTCGGACTAATAGCCCTGCTGCTTGGCGAATGGACCCTTCGCAAGAAGATGCAGTTCTTCGCAGCGGGCGTCTTCGGTTTGGGAATCGTGCTGCTCTATCAGTCTGCATTCGTAGCCAGCCCGAAGTATTACCAGCTGATTGAGACGCCGACAGCTTTTGCGCTGATGTGCCTTGTAACGGTGATTGGTATCGGTATATCAATACGCAGCCGCATGCAGACATCGGCAATAATCTCGCTTGTGGGCGCGATGGCCACCCCGATATTACTTTCGATCGGCGAGAACCAGCAAGTCCTGCTAATGAGCTACATGCTCGTGGTCAGCGCTGGTTTCTGCGGCTTGGCGCTTTGGAAACGCTGGCAGTCACTGACACCGCTGGCACTGACCGGAACGGTTCTTCTGTTCGCAGGGTGGTTCATCAGCCACTACGCTGGCGAAGCAATGGTACCCACGCTGGCGTTCGGATGGGGGCTGCTAGCGCTGTTCGGCGCATGCGCTGTTATTGGAATCGCCGGTAAGCGCCTCAACGAGTACCTTGCGGCGATTATCGCCTTGACGGCAGCGGTGGCGATGGCGTTGCTCGTCTACCGTACAACCGAGCACAGCGGTAATATGCACAGCTTCGCGATCCAACTTTTACTGGTTCTTGCCGGTGTAATCGCATTGTCAACCTGGCGCAGATATGCCCCCGTTCCGCTGCTGGCTGCATTGGGCACGCTGATGCTGGGCGCATCATGGATTGCACCGCACCTCGAAGCCATGCCCGTCACGATCATCTGCGGATACCAGTGGTCTCTGCTGGCGATGGTGATGGCGGCGGGTCTGTTCGCATTCAGGCATAAGTGGACCCAATGGCAGGCGGCGAGCATCGTCGTTGCGGGCGGATGCGTCGTCGGTATGTGGATCGGCCTGCGGGCGGATCTGCCATTGCCCGCCTACATGGGGCAGATTATCGCCCTCAATGCGACCGTGCTCGCACTGGCTATCATCCGGCGATGGAACTGGATGCGAATCGCAGTGTGGCTATGGAGCGCCGCGGCGCTGGTAGTATTCATCGAAGGGTGCCCCGGAAACTGGGCAGCCAGCGAACTGGTTCTAGCCGGTTGGATATGGACTGTCTTCGCATTGCTGATGGCGGATATCGGATTGCGGGCATCCCACAAGGCCATCGAGTCCAATCAACGGCTCGATTCGGCGCTGTCAGCGGCGGCCGTCGGTTTGATGTTCGCGGCAACCTATTACCTACTGCACGAAACCTATGCCGGATGGATGGGTTCATACGCCGCCGTGCTGGGTATAGCCGCCCTGTCGGCAGCCTGGCCGATTAGATACCTCGCCGACAAGCGCAAACTCGCCTACTGTTTCCTCGGACAGGGCCTGATACTCATCACGCTCGCCGTACCGATTCAATTCGACAAATCGTCGGTAACCATCGCATGGACAATCCAGGCCGCGATAACGATGTTCCTTGCCAGTCGCCTGGGCAACAAAACGCTTATCGCCAAATCCTTCATCGTGTTCGCACTCGCCCTGATACATTACGTCGTGATCGAGCTGAACGGGAAAGATGAGGCGATGGCCCGCGTGCTGCTGACCGTCGGAGGAGTGGAAATCAGATACGCCCTTGCACTGGCCGTTGGTATGGCAGCCTCGCTGCTGGCGGCGGCTGCGATACTCACGCGCGGCGAACCAATACTTGGGGATGAGCAGGACATGGCACTGAGCGGCCTGCTGATAATCGCAAGCGTCGCGCTATACGCCATAATGACGTGCATCGAACTTCCCTCCGGTGCGGCCACGTGGTGGTGGTTTGTAGCGTCTGGCGGAGCAGCTATCGTCGCGATCTGGCACAGGAGCCAATGGTTGTGGTACGCAGCGGCTGCGATGCTGACCGCTCTGGCCGTCAAGTTTATGGCATACGATACGCTGCTTTTAAGAAGTGAATTAGGCCCGGACACTTCTGTCACTGCCTGGGTCAATTGGCAGCTTGGCGCGGCGGTGGCGTTGATGGCGGTGATTGTGGTGGCGGTGCGTCTGGCGCGGTCCAGGTGCAATCCAATAGGCTCGCTACTGGCGGGCATGATGCTACTGGCTGCGGTTCTCGGAATCTGGGCGGGCAGCTTCGAGATCGACAGATGGTTCGCCGTCGAATCGTTCCGCAGCAGTTGGGCCAATCCCAAGATGGCCACCCAGATGGCCTACTCGCTGTTCTGGGCGATCTACGCCGCGGCGCTGCTGATAATCGGCTTCGTATCGCAAAAGCTTTCGCTGCGATACTTCGCCCTGGCGATATTCGGGATAACGCTGATAAAATTCGCAGCCCACGATACAGATGATGTCGACGACTTCTATCGCATATTGGGCGGCGCGGGATTAGGCGTGCTATCTATAGTCGGTTCGTTCCTCTATCACCGCTACTTCCGCAGCGATTCCGACCGGACGAGCGAGCAGGAGTCCTGAGAACGACTGCTTTCCTTTGAGGCGCTGCGATGTTATGTTGCTCCGATCAGTTTTAATCAGGAGTTTTTCATGACGGAGCTAAACGCTTCGATGTGTTTTTTGACGCACTGTAATGCCGCGCTGCTCCAGACGAACATCAGGAGTTTTTCATGACAAAGTTAGACGATATGGCACGGATCGCCAAGCTGGCGCGACAGGCGGTAATGGACGTCACCGTCACGGACATACACACCCACATTTTCCCGCCCAACCACGGAAACCTGCTGCTTTGGGGCATCGACGAACTGCTGACGTTCCACTATCTGGTCGCCGAACTGTTCACCGTCGCGCCTCGTGACGTGACCTGCGAGGACTTCTGGGCTTCGCCCAAGCAAATCCAGGCCGACCTGGTCTGGGAACATGTGTTCCTGCGGCACGGGGCGCTCAGCGAGTCGGCCCGCGGGCTTATTACTACGCTCAGTGGGCTAGGGCTCGACGTTGCCAGCCGCGACCTCAACGAGATACGAAACTGGTTTGCACAGCAGGACGTGGAAGAGCATTTGGAAAAGGTCTTCCAACTGGCCAACATCGATTACGCGGTGATGACCAACGATCCGTTCCAGGTAGCCGAGGTCGAACAGTGGGCCGCGGGCAAGGGCACCATCGAGAGGCTGAAGACCGCGTTGCGGATCGACACGCTGATACTCGACTGGCCCGCAGCCGCCAAAACCATGAAGGCCGCTGGCTACGACACCGACGAACCCAACGAGGCAAGCTTCGCCGAAGCCCGGCGATTCCTGGCCGACTGGGTCGAGCGGATATCGCCTATGTATTTCGCTGCATCCATGCCTCCGACATTCCGCTACCCCGCAGACGACCTGACCAACAAGGTGCTCGATCAGGTGGTGCTCCCGGCGGCCCGCGAGTTCAACCTTCCGCTGGCACAGATGATTGGCGTCTACAAGGGCGTTAACCCCGCACTGCACGAAGGCGGCGACGCGGTCGGCATCGCCGACGTAACTGCGGTTACCGGACTGTGCGCAGCTAACCCCGATAATAAGTTCCTGGTGACAATGCTATCGAGAGCCAATCAGCACGAGCTTTGCGTGGCGGCACGTAAGTTCGGCAACCTACATATCTTCGGGTGCTGGTGGTTCTGCAACACTCCGAGCATCATCGAGGAGATGACCCGCCAGAGACTCGAACTGCTCGGTGCAACGTTCACCTGCCAGCACAGCGACGTGCGCGTGCTCGATCAGCTGCTCTACAAGTGGCCGCACACACGATCAATCGTTGCTGACATTCTCGCCGAGAAGTACAGCAAACTCGTCGAGGCCGGCTGGACACCGACCGACGACGAGATCAAACGCGACGTGCGCAATCTGTTCGGCGGAATGTTCGAAGAGTTTTTGGCAAAGTAGCACACCCAAGGCGGCCTGCGGACCGTCTGTTACTGTCCTAACTCGCGGCTGCGATCGGCGGCGGCGCGGATTGCTTCGATGAGCTTATCTTTCACGCCGGATGCATCCATGGTTTCTATCGCGCGTTGAGTGGTTCCGCCCGGAGAGGTAACTCGCTTGCGGAGTATTTCGGGCTTTTCGCCGGATTCGATGACCAGTTTGGCAGCGCCGGCGCATGTCTCGGCGGCCAGTGTAGCGGCCGTGGCTTCGTCCAGACCCTCGGCGACGCCTGCGGCGATCATCGCTTCCATGAGATAGAAGAAATACGCCGGTCCTGACCCCGAGACAGCCGTCACCGCATCCATCATCTGCTCGGTGACGCGACATGTGCGGCTGCAGACACCGAAGAGTTTTTCCGTCATGGCAAGGTCATCCTCGCCCGCTCGCGGCCCGGCAGCGACGGCAGATACGCCCGCCCCCACGAGCATCGGAGTGTTGGGCATTACGCGGACGATGCGCCCCCTGCCGGAAAGCTTCTCGTCGATCAGCGATGTTTTGATACCGGCAGCGATGGAGATCACCAGCGCATCGTCGGGCACTGCATCGGCAATTCCGTCGAGCACGTCAGCCATCATCTGCGGCTTGACGGCCAGCAATAGCGTCCGGCAGCGGGCAGGCGCGGCGTTATCTTGCCCGCAAGCCACGCCAAGTTGGTCGGCAAATATCTTCTGGCGCTCTACCGACGGATCGGCCGCTACGATGGAATCGGCCTGCATGAACTGCCCGCCGATGACACCGCGCACAAGCGCCTCGGCCATGTTGCCCGCACCAATTACACCCAGTTTATATTCAGCCATAGTCTTCTCCCAAGCACACAAGCCTACTCTAAGTAATCAGATAAGGAAAGTATGCAGGATTGCCCTTGTACAAGCCTATCTGCTAATTATGTGCTAATAGTATAAAAGTTATCACATCCTGGCCTCTGATATGCTAATATACTACAAGTTAGCACATACTTAACATATTGTAACTTAGCTGGAGATCCACAGATGCGTATTCCACAGCGGCCTCCGATCCAAAATAACCTTTACGAATGGATGAAGAAACACCCTGAGAGCATACAGGCTATCTACGAGGCTTCTGCCAAGGCCAGGAGTGATGGGAAATACCTCCACTGGGACAAGCTGCGCCACCTCAAACCTCCGGATGAATTGACTTCAGAAGAATGGTGGGCATCGCTCAAGCTCGTGCGCAGGGGCCTTATGAAGGGCCTCCCTTTGAAGGACTTGCAAGGCCGGCAGTTCAAGTTCGGCCTGCCTGATCCGGCCCCGGAGATACTTCACGGTTTGGCGCGCGACACGGCAGGGCAGATTCAGATCGACGACAAAGCCATCACGAGCCCTGAAGCACGTGACCGCTATGTGGTGCGGTCCTTGATTGAAGAAGCCATAACTTCCAGTCAACTTGAAGGTGCCTCGACCACAAGGCAGGTTGCCAAGCAGATGATCAGGACAAGGCGGCATCCGAAAGACACCGATGAGCGGATGATCCTCAACAATTACTTGGCAATGGAAAAAATCCGTCGACTTAAAGACAAGCCTCTCACCCCCGA
>SDBT01006348.1_pt1 | contig 19633 bp, 20 predicted proteins | sample 2277101 | NCBI WGS metagenome assembly SDBT01 (sample SAMN10404973, study PRJNA504765) | marine sediment metagenome | isolation source: marine sediment core GS10_PC15, 103 cmbsf | place: Arctic Ocean: Southern Knipovich Ridge | collected 2010 | reverse complement strand
TAATAAGATGATATAATAATTAACAAAGGATATTATTTTGATTTTGATGGTTTGCAGGCTGTTTCAGTAGAAGTAAAGACCAGTGCTTTTGCCAAATTGTTTGAATGTTATGGTCCTGCTATTGAATCAAAGGTTGTGGATCATAATCGAAAAAACGGCGGTATGACCCGGGTTGATAAATTCCGCCATTACTACCAGGATTTTTTAGGCAAACAGTTGGACAAGACTGAATTGCAGCGACTTTGTAACGACTTTTCCCGTTTGGTGGTGGACGAGGTGGTCTCTGTGCCGGAAATTCCCGGGGCTGAAAATTTCTTAAAAAAATGGCATAATACTGTTAAATGTTTTGTGGTTTCAGCTACACCGGATGAAGAAATAAAAGAGATTGTCAAACGATGCAGGATAGATATTTATTTTCACAAAATACTTGGCTCTTCTTGTTCCAAAAGTGACAATATATATTATTTGCTTAATAAATACAGGTTTGCTCCAGAGCGGTGTCTTTTTTTTGGTGATGCTGAAAGTGATTATCGGGCAGCGAATGCATCGGGAGTTGATTTTATTGGAATTTTGCCAAATAAAAATGCTCCACTGCTGAAAATTGCATCTGACATAAAATGGACTCGGAATTTCATTAACTTGAGCATTGGTAAATAGCGTAATAGAAACTGATAGAGGCAACAATTATGATTGCAGCATTATTACTTGGTCGCAAAGGAAGTATAAGCTTCCCCGGTAAAAATACTACTCCTGTTTTAGGCAGACCTCTCTGTGTATATCCTCTTCTGGCTGCACTCCATGCTAGTAAGGTGGATCGAGTCTATGTTTCTACGGATGATGAAAACATCATGGCCATATCAAAGGGCTATGGCGCCGAAATTATTGTTAGACCACCGGAATTAGCAACAAAAGAAGCCCTTGGTGAAGATGCCTATGTGCATGGGTATAAAGTGATTAGCGAAAAGCTCAAAGCGGAAAGTTCAAAGAAGGAAAATCAAGAGGAGATTGAATTGATGGTGCTACTTTTTTGCAACGCAGCTACGGTACTTGCTGAAACCATTGATGAGGGGATTGAGGTCCTAAAAAACAATCCTGATTATGATTCGGCTGTGACGGTTTCCTCCTATAATATGTGGAGTCCCTTAAGGTCTAGGAAGATTGGAGATGACGGCCTGCTGCATCCCTTTGTTCCGTTTGAAACCTTTGGTGATCCAAGGACATTGAATTGTGACAGAGATTCCCAAGGCGATGTCTGGTTCGCGGACATGGGTGTGTCTATTGTACGGCCTCGATGTCTTGAAAATCTGGAAGCCGGGCTTTTGCCACAAAAGTGGATGGGGCAGAAGATTTATCCTCTCAGGCAATGGGGCGGTTGTGATGTGGATTACGAATGGCAACTCTCCGGAGTGAAGTACTGGTTGAGAAAACAGGGGTTTACGGAAGCTATAACGCCATATGATATGGGATGAGGTATCTATATGATTCAACCTGTTCCAAATGCTAATTTTACATTCCTTGGTGGTCGGTCTGTTGTTGAAAGTGATGATCCGAAGTATCTGGAATACCGAAGACAGTGGCTTGAAAATCCTAAGAATTTCATTGTAAGCGATTTTCCAATTAATTTAGATATTGAGATTACAGATAGATGTAATTTGCATTGTACTTTTTGCGACAAACTCCCCTTGCTTACCAAAAATCAAATCGGGGATATGGATTTTGAGCTCTATAAGAAGATTGTGGATGAAGGCGGAGAAAAAGGTCTATGCGCTGTGAAACTGAGTTACCGAGGAGAGTCACTTCTGCATAAGCAGGTAGTCGAGATGGTTGCTTACGCAAAAAAAAAAGGCATTCTGGATATATATTTTAATACCAACGCTATGCTCCTGACAAAAGAGGTATCACTTAAACTCATGGAAGCAGGACTTGATCGTATTTCCATTTCCATAGAAGGTACCGATCCTGTGAAATTTGAGCGAGAGCGGCGTGGCGCTAAGTTCTATCGGATTATGCGCAATGTCGACGCCCTTTTAGAATTGAGAGAACAAAGGGGCTATAAGCATCCCAAGGTGCGTATTCAAACGGTGCGCTTTCCTGACCTCGATCTGGATGAATACAAGGAATTTTGGCAGTCACACTGTGATGAAGTAGCCGCCATCGATTATAAAGAAGTGGTTAATCGAGACACACATTTAATTGACGAAAATTGGGCATGTCCTCAACTATGGCAACGCATGACAATTGAATGGGATGGAACAATTATGCCGTGCAACAACGATGATTTTAGGTTTTTGTCTCCCGGAAACGTAAGGGAAATGAGTATTGAAGACTGCTGGCATGATCCTATCGTGGAAGAGGCCAGAAAGCTTCATAAACAAGGCAAATCCCATCTTTTGAAATCTTGTAATGGATGTCCCTGGCGGACAACACAATTGTTTAAAAAAAGCAGAATTTAGGAGTAAATCTGTCGTAGTTAGAATGCCTCCTCATATACAGAGATTTTTCAGAATAAGCTGGAGAGCAAGAAAGGATTTATCGAGACTTGGAAAACGTAAGAACAGTTTTAATTACCGGTGGTGCTTTGGGCATTGGGCGGGCTATTGCGTCAACGTTTGCACTTAACGGCTGGGATGTTGTCTGCCATTATTTCTCTTCCCACAAAAAAACCAACTCCATTAAGCACGAGATTAACAATATTGGTCGGCAATGCAAATTGATACAAAGTGATTTGAGATCGATGGAAGGAATAGAGGGTTTCATAAAAAAAATCAAACATCTTAGGATCGATGCTTTAATAAATAATGCCGGAACCTATGTTACCCAAAAACATTTCAGCGAACTTGTATACGCAGACTTACTGGAGACATTCACGTTGAATACTTTTGCGCCGATGTTGTTGTCGTCGTTTGTATTTGAAGAAATGAAAAAAAAGAATTTCGGACGTATTATCAATATCAGTTCCATTGCAGCAAAATACGGTGGTTCTTCCCATTCCGTTCATTACGGATGTTCAAAACTTGCTCTTGAGGGCCTGACGAAGACTTTGGCACGGGAAGGTGCACCTTATAACATTCTTGTTAATACGATACGGCCGGGAGTTATTGATACAGATTTTCATGCAAAATATCCCAAAGACATGAATAAGCGCATCGCTATGATTCCGTTGAATCGAATGGGAACTCCTACGGAAGTTGCGGAAATGGCATATTTTCTTGGCAGCGAGAAAAATACCTTTATTACTAATGAAATTATCACCATATCGGGCGGAGAGTAATGGTTCATGCTTACCGATCACAAACAAAAGGTAAAAAGAAGCCAGCTAATCATACGGAGTTTGAATCAATGAAAACTATAGTCTTCGGCGGCTCCGGTTTTTTAGGGAGCCATGTGGCAGACGTTTTAACAGAGGCGGGGCATGAAGTAGCAGTGTTCGATCTTAGGCCCTCATCCTATCTTCAGTCAGGCCAACGGATGTATATTGGAGATATCCTCAATTATGAACAGGTCATTGATGCTGTTAATGGCCATGATGTTGTCTACAATTTTGCGGGAATTGCCGATCTGGACGACGCCACGACCAAGCCTATTGATACGATACGTTTGAACATTGAAGGCAATGCCAACATCCTGGAAGCTTGTAGGCAGGCTGATATAAAGCGATTTGTATATGCAAGCACAATCTATGTGTACAGCAATAAGGGCGGTTTCTACCGTTGCAGCAAACAGGCGGCAGAGATTTATATAGAAGAGATTAACCGAAAATATGGTCTTGATTTTACCATTCTCAGGTATGGCTCGCTGTATGGTCCAAGAGCAGACGAGAGAAACAGCATTTACAGATATTTAAAACACGCCATGAAAACCGGGCGTGTAGTTTGCAACGGCAGTGGTGAGGAGATGCGAGAATATGTTGATGTGCGTGATGCTGCCCGCCTGAGTGTCGAGGTGCTGGATAATGAATACCGGAACCGTCATATCATAATCAGCGGACACCACCCAATGAAATTTAAAGATATGGTGTTTATGATTGGAGAAATAATAGGGAAGGATATCAATATAGAATTTACAAACATAAAGAATCCCGATCATTATAATTATACGCCATACTCATTTACGCCAAAAGTCGGGCAGAAACTCGTCAATCACTGTTACGTGGACATGGGACAGGGACTTTTGGAGTGCTTGAATGAGATGTATGGGAAAAGATAATGAATGGGAGAACACTTGAAATCGGATATGGAAGAATTGCAGGGCATTGGAAGCAATGAAGTTGTATTTTACGGCTGACGAAAAAATAAATCCTGAACATTCGGTCTTGTTCAATCAAATCGCAGTCGATATTCGCAAGCCCTTCACAGATGTTATTGAGTCTATTTCCAGACAGAACGCGAAAAGCCTTGACTGGTGGGTATCTTCTCCGGCGAGCCGGAACACCCTTGTAAGCCCGCTTTTCCACTACTGTTGCTGTATCGCTTTGCTTCAGGAACTGATCCGTGGAAAGAAGCCTGTTTCTGAAATCGTTGTCGATTCAAAAGCAGTAAAAAAAATTATTAAGAATTATCTGGCCAGACATGGGGTAAACGCCAGAGTAACATTAGCACGGCTGTCTGTAAAACAGCGTTTAAAGGAACTTGTTCGGCCAATCTATACGATAGTTGGCCTTCCCCTGAAGCATCTCCTCCTTTTCTTTGCGGCCAAATCAACACGATCTTTACGCAAACCACTCCCATCGGGACCGCTGACGCTGATCGATACATTTGTTATGCCAGGCTATATTGAGAAAGACCGGAATTATCCTGGCGTGTTGGATGCGCTTTCAGAAAAGGAAAAACAGCATGTCTGGTTTGTGCCGCATCTATATGGTTTCCACCCGTGGCAGTATTTGTCAGTTCTCAAGCGACTGCGCAAAGCCGAGAGAAATTTTATATCGAAAGATGATTTCCTGAAGTTTGGAGATTATTGGTGTCTGTGGCAACATCTGTTTAGGATGCGCAAATTACAGATTAAACCTTCTTTTTTTTGTGGAGTGGATATCTCACTGCTGATGCGTGAAGAATTGACAAGCTTTCGTGGAGTTAGTTCTTCATATATACCTTTGTTGAATTATTGTTTTGCAAAAAGGCTCAAAAGTGCCGGTGTTGAGCTGAGACTAATTATCGACTGGTTTGAAAATCAAAATATCGATAGAGGCTGGAGTGCCGGATTCAGGCGTTTTTTCCCAGATGTCGAGTCCATAGGTTATCAAGGATTTATAGTATCAACGCATTATCTGTGCATGTATCCAACTAAAGCAGAGAAAGATAGCAGGGTTATCCCCCACAAGGTGGCTGTCATAGGAAAAGAACTGGTTCAATCGGCCCGCAGGTTTTGCTCTGAGCTCGATGTCTGCATCGCACCTGCTTTTCGATTTCAGCATGTGTGGCAAAAAAGAAAATATTTTCCTGCTGAATACAAATATATTATTCTCGTAGCACTTTCTATAATGATAAGTGATGCTGTTTATATGTTGAAGTTGCTCGCTCATGCGGCTGCTGAGGGAAATGACGGCGTTCATTTCTGGATAAAACCTCATCCAACCGTATCGCAATCGCAAATTCAAGACGCCTTTGGCCCAGTATGGACGAAGCGGTTTGAATTCGTTAGCGGTGATTTTGGTGATTGCGTTGAAAAATCAAATCTGCTTATAAGCTCTGCTTCAAGCGCCTGTCTTGAAACCCTGGCCAAGGGAATTCCGGTTATCATTATTGGCAATAGCCAAGGCCTGACCCACAATCCAATTCCGAAAAACATAACCGAAGATATCTGGCGACTGTGCTATACGCACGAAGAAATAGTGGATGCAATTCAATTTTATAAAAGCCACAGCCCTGAAAGGGTTGAAGAATACGCGGAAGTCGGAAGAAAGATCAGACAGGAGTATTTTGAGCCAGTAACAAGAGAAGGGGTGAGGGAGTTCTTGAGGATAGGTGATTAGAAGGACGAATACTTTGAAGAATGCAGGACCCTATAAGACGCTCGTTAATTGAAACGTAAGAGGAAACCATGGATGTAGTAATATTGTGCGGTGGGAAAGGTACTCGCTTAAGTGAGGAGACGGTATCGAAACCTAAACCAATGGTTGAAATTGGTGATATGCCGATTCTTTGGCATATTATGAAGATATATAACTATTATGGTGTTAAGAGATTTATATTAGCTTTGGGTTACAAAGGCGATCAAATAAAACAGTATTTTTATAATTATAGAATAACCAGCAGTAATTTTAGATTGGCATTAAATCCTCAAACCGAGCCTGAGTATTTTAATCATTCAGATGAAATGGATTGGGAGATTATCTTGGTTGATACAGGTCAGGCTACTCTGAAGGGAGGACGAATCAAGAGAATAGAAAAATATATAGAAAGTGATTTGTTTCATTTAACCTATGGAGATGGTGTTTGTAACATTGATCTGAAAAAGTTAGTAGCGTTTCATAAATCACATGGCTGTATTGGAACAGTGAGCGCTGTTCACCCGCCGTCAAGGTTTGGAGAAATGGTTTTGGAAGGTGATAGTGTCTTGGAATTTGAAGAGAAACCTCAGATGGGAGGCGGCTATATTAATGGCGGGTTTTTTGTATTTGATAAAAAAATGCTGTCTTATTTAACAGATGATGAAAATTGCGACTTTGAATTTGGACCGCTCCAGCAAATTGCCAAAGAAGGCGAGTTAAAGGCATTCCGGCACGATGGGTTCTGGCAATGTATGGATAATGTCAGAGAGCGAGACTATTTGAACAATTTAGTTAAAACAAATAACGCTCCATGGACTGTCTGGAAACGATAAAACATGTTTGATAATATTTATAAAAATAAAAAAGTTCTTATTACCGGCAATACCGGTTTCAAGGGTAGCTGGTTAACTGTCTGGTTATTAAAATTAGGGGCAAAGGTATATGGTATTTCAAAAGATATTCCCACAAAACCTTCCATGTTCGAGGAGCTTGGTTTAGAAAAAAAAATAACTCATTACAAAAACGATATTAGAAATTTGAAGGCTACTAAAGAAATTATTGAAGTCATCAAACCCGACTTTTTATTTCATCTTGCCGCTCAATCATTAGTGTCTATATCATATGATTGTCCAGTTGAGACAATTACCACAAATGTTTTGGGTACTACAAATATTTTGGAAAGTTTAAGAGTTGTTGATCATAAATGCGTTGGAATTATCATAACAAGTGATAAATGCTATGATAATGTTGAATGGGTGTGGGGATATAAAGAGACTGATCATTTAGGGGGAAAAGATATTTACAGTGGTTCTAAAGGAGCCGCTGAATTGATTATTAAATCATATTATCATTCTTTCTTTAGCAAATCAGATTCCAATATAAAGATTGCAAGTACAAGAGCCGGAAATGTTATTGGAGGGGGTGATTGGGCAAAAGACAGGATTGTGCCCGATTGCATTCGTTCCTGGAGTAATAATGAAATAGTCGAAATCAGAAACCCCAATTCCACAAGGCCATGGCAGCATGCACTTGAGCCATTAAGTGGATATCTCACCCTTGGTATGAATTTATACAAGAATGATGCTTTAAATGGGCAAAGTTTTAATTTTGGGCCATTATCACAATATAGCCAGACTGTTAAGCTGCTGATTGAAGATTTAAACAAATATTGGAATAATGAAAATTCAGATCAGTCGTATAAAATAACCGGTAATATTCAGTTTCATGAAGCGGGTCTTCTGAAACTGAATTGTGATAAAGCTTTATTGCAGCTTAAATGGCAACCAACTTTGGATTATGAAAAATTGATTGAATTTACCGGTAGCTGGCATTTAAAATTTTATAAAGAAAAAATCAATATGTTTGATCTTACTTTATCCCAGATTGATGAATACGAAAAAATAGCTTCTGACAAGGAAATTCAATGGGCAAGATAGGCATAGAAGGTGTACTTTTAACACCTTTGAAGAAAATATCTAATCCAAAGGGAGATATTTTTCATGTAATAAAAAGGAGTGATCCTGGATTTTCTGCGTTTGGTGAGGCATATTTTACTGAAATTAACTTCAATGAAATTAAAGGGTGGAACAGGCATCAGAAAATGACATTGAATCTTGTTGTACCCGTAGGGGTGGTAGTTTTTGTAGTATACGACGATAGAGAAAAAAGCAAAACGAGAGGAAACTTTTTACCCATTGAAATTTCAGTAGATGATTACCAGAGACTGACCGTGCCGCCCGGTGTATGGCTTGCTTTTAAAGGTAAGGATGATGGCACAAATTTAATTCTCAACCTTGCTGATTTGGAACATGATCCGGATGAAGTAGAGAAACGTAATTTGGAGGAATTTCCATATAACTGGGATGCTGTATGAAAAAAGTGTTGGTTACGGGAGGATGTGGGTACTTAGGGGCAAGGTTAAGTAAACACTTCGCTGGAAATGGATATGGTGTCACAGTATTTGATAGCTTTGATCCATCGGAATATTATCAATGGACTTCATTAATGGAAGAAATCATTGTTGGAGATATACGTGATGAAGCTACTATTTCCAAATTAGCCAAGAAAGAATATGATGCAGTAATTTATTTTATATCGCTGGATCATCGGAAATCCGAAGATAACCCAAATTGGGTTTCTTCCATCAACGTAATACCTACCTGGAATATGTTAGATGAGTTTGCAAAAAAAGGGTTGAAGAAGTTTATTTATTTTTCAACCACCCAAGTTTATGGAAAAATTGCTAATGAAATTATAACAGAAAAGCGAATACCTTCACCGCAGAACGCATATGGATTAACGCATCTTTTATCTGAAAACATCTGCAACTATTATAATCAAAAAACTGATACAGCATGTATAAATGTCAGACTTTCTAATAGTTATGGCAGCCCAGTTTTTGAAGAAAATAATTGCTGGTGGTTGGTTATTAACGATCTATGCAAAACAGCGTTTGAGAAAGCCGAAATCAAGCTTCTATCTGATGGATCACCACAAAGAGACTTTATCCATAGCTCTGATATTTGCAAGGCAGTTGAGATGTTAATAACGTCAGAGGATATTTCTATGTTGCGAGACAATGTATTTCATATAGCATCAGGAAATACATTGACAATTTTGGAATTGGCTCATGAAGTAAAAAAAGTATTCAATAATCGATATCAAAAAGACATACCGATTATTTTGCCAAACAATCTTATTTCTGAAGGGTTAGATGATAATATAGATAAATTTGTCCTGAGTACTAAAAATATGGAACATCTCGGCTTTTGCCCCACAACTGATTTAATAGCGGGAATAGATGAAGTGTTTTCCTACTTGGAAAATCGCGATAAAAATAACTAAAAACCTTAAAAAGATGACGTGGTTGGTTTTTGAAATTGGTAAAATGATGGAATTGTATGAGGTGGTTATTAAATGATGTCGCTTAAAACCGGGCAACCGCTTGTATCGGTGATCATGCCTACATATAATCATGCAAAGTTCATAGGCAAAGCGATAGGTTCTGTATTAAATCAAACGTACAAGAATTTTGAACTGATTATTATTGATAATTATTCCGGAGATGAGACTGAAAAGATAGTTGCTTCATATAAAGATGATAGAATTATCTACTTAAAGTTTAGCAACAATGGAGTCATTGCCGCCTCCAGGAATCATGGGATAAAGCGTTCACATGGGGAGTATATTGCTTTTTTGGATTCTGACGATTGGTGGTATCCCAATAAGTTATTAGTTGCATCTAAATATTTAAATAGAGCAGATATTTTCTTCCATAATCTACATATATTCAGGCAAAATAGAAAAAGCTTCGCAAAATTTAAGGGAAGAAAATTAAATTCACCAGTCTTCGTCGATTTGATGACAAAAGGGAATGCATTAGCCACGTCAAGCGTTATAGTTAAAAAGGAGATCTTAAATAGCGTGAATCTGTTTAGTGAAGACAAAAAGCTTATTGCTGTGGAAGATTTTGATACTTGGCTAAAAATTTCGATGAAGACCCAAAAATTCTTTTATATCTCGAAAACATTAGGCGCTTATTGGCAGCATGACTCCAATACCTCAACAGCATCATTTGAACAATACAATCGTAACCGACTTGTTTATGAAAAATATTTATCTTTTTTATCACCTCAAGACAAACTCTATACTGAAGCTGTTATTAGTTATGCATTAGGGCATATAAAGTTGAGGCACGGATTATACACAGATGCAAAAGAATTATTTAAACTTGCTTTGAAAACAAGAAATATTAAGTTTAAGTTAAAATCACTCTTTATGGTCAATTTTCTGACTATATTATCAAAATATAATAAAATAAAAATAAAACTATGCAAGTCAATTGTGACGATAAAATAATCCTGATTTTTTGTCGTTGACACTGGTCATTTTTAAAGCACGGCGGTAATGCACCAAATGCTGTAATGAAAGCATGACGATCGCAATATGAAAGGAAAACAATGCTCGCCCACCTGTTTGTATTGCCACAGTATAATGAATTAACGAAAGTAAGTTCCCCACAGCGAGCAGAGCATTTGCGGACCCAAGCCATAGCCATGGAAAACAATGTGGATTATCAAATTGTCTGCTGTAATCAAATCGCAGCATTTTCAACAGCAATGCCAGAAACGCAATTATTGCGATCGACCCCAAAACGACACCGATTTGCAAGATGATAACAACAATGCCAAGTTCACCCGATTTAGCGCCATGCATTGTGACTGACTCAATACTACCAGCACCCCATAACTGATTAAATACCGGTAGTTTAAAAAAAATATCTATAGAGTTCGTAAAAGCGTTCTGATAGTGCAACGCGCGTCCATATAAATCTGTATCCATTTTGTAAGTTATCGCTTTATAGACAGGATCAAAAAATATTAGTCCTGCGATTGGTACTAAAAAGCGCAGAAACAAGCTTCCGGAAAAAGGTTTCAGATACACGATAGCAAATAACATAATGATTCCTACGATCTGTATTGTCGTAGTTGGATACACGGCGAACACCGCAAGAGACGCACTGAGCACAACCGCATACGACCTGCTGAATCTAATCCCTAATTTTTTTCGGGATAAATATAGCAACACAAACCAACTTGCCGCAAAGACGCAGATTTGAGAGGCGGCTTGACTATTTTTAAATAGGCTTTGTGGTACTGGAGTATAACTGCCTATATTAGCTGCTTTATAGTGTCCATTTGACAGCTCCCATAAAATTTTGGCATTATCCGTATTCAACAATAAAATTTCAAACAGAATGAAGCAAACATGTATCACATAGATGGTACTGACTTGGCTGATTATTTTTTTATTAAGCCAATTTACAGGTGCCGTTTTTAAAAAAATAAAAAATAGCACCGACATTAATACTACGCTGAGAATGGCGCTTCCTCCAATCCCTTGGCTACTTACAATCTGGCCCATTAGATGAAACCCAAATAGGAGAATAATAAAGATATGCGCTATTTTGAACGATGGACTGAGTTTTTCAGAAGAAGACAGGTAAACAAATCCAAGCAAAGCCAGAATTTCAGGTGCCCAAACGAGAGCTTCAAAATTTGGAAACATAGTAATCCAAGGAAGAAGTACTCCGATTAGCGTGAGAAAAAATGGTAGTTGATAGATTTTTAATTTCATACCTGACAATAATCTCCTTGGCTTGTGTATTGATAAAATGAACTACATTTCCGGTTAAAGGACCGCCATAAACATGGGCAGTGAAAGTACAAATAAAGAGACTCACTCCCATGGTTAAGAACTCTTTTGACTTTTGATGGTGAGAGCATAAGATTAAGAGCCTTGTGTGTCAATAAAATTAGAGTCAAAAATAACATGGGAAGGTGGAGATGGTAAGGAATCAAGAAAAATTTTGCTCGGGGGGTCTATTGCTGTCTTTCTCTGATTACGGGTGGAGCGGTGTCTCTGGCATGATGATGCTTTCTCTTGTGACTATAAGGCTTAGGTCGTTTTCGGCAATTGCTCTTAATTCTTCATGTGTGTTGGTCCACTCTGATAAACCGAAAGTGGGTTTTGTAAAAACGGGAGTATTATAGCAGTATGACACCTTAAGCGATTTTCATTAAAGCAATGCGTTAGGGAAAAACTTGAGTTGTATGAAAATATGAGATCTTCTTGTTTTCGCTGAAGATTACGATTTTAAAAAATAAGAAAGAACTGGGGGTTATGGGTGATACAAAAAAATATTAATTACTGGCGGGACCGGTGTTATTGGAAAACGGATCGTTATGGAGTTAAGAAATTATGGTTACAGCATGTACGTGTTGTCACGTAAAGACATTTTTATAGATGACCCCTTAATTAATTTCGTCAAAGGTAATATAATCGATGAAAAGCTTATAAAAAAATTATGTCAGATTGTTTTGCCGTTTTTCATTGTGCCGCTGAACTTAAAGACAAACTAAAAATGTACGAAGTCAATGTAGTTGGTACGCGGAATATTTACAATGCCATTTGCAAGAACGAGATAAGATACTTTTGTTATCTAAGTAGTGTAGGAGTAATTGGCAAGGTGTTTACAGACATTGTTGATGAAAACACGCTATTGCAACCCAATGAATCTGTATGAACAAACAAAACTAAAGGCGGAACAAATTGTGGAAAGAGGTATCAAAAGCGGCCAAACGGTTATATTGCGTCCAACTAATGTTTTTTCGGAAGAAACATTTGGAATAAAAAACTACAGGAGGATAACCCATTGCCTTAGGGTGCTGCTGACAGGCAAAGAATATTCCCATTTAGTCTATGCAAATGATGTTGCCGGAGCTGCAATTCACTTTTTAAACCACCCATTAAATACAACATGCGACAAGTTTATTGTTTCGAGCGATGAAGAAAGCGGAAGCACGAATGGAGAGATAGATACACTGGTTAGAAAACTGTTAGGACATAAGATATATTTAAAAAAGTTTTTTGTTCCTATTGAAATTCCTTATATTCTTAGATTATTGAAATATGGCATAAGCAACAGAGGCAATATTCGCTATTCTTCTCAACATCTCTTTTCTAAAGGATTTGTGATGCCGTTTGGTTTGCATAATGGTTTAGAGAGAGTTATTAAACATGCGAGGAATTAAGATTCTTAAATTGTTTCACAAACCGATTCGTGTTCTATTCATAATCACTGGCCTTTCCACCGGTGGCGCCGAAATAATGCTCAAAAAATTGTTGGAGCGGATAGATAGGGGCAAGTTTTCACCACATGTCATTTCACTGACCGATGTTGGCAAGATTGGAACCAGCATTGCCGCATTAGGAATCCCCGTGGAATCGCTCAGCATGAGGCGCGGCATACCCGATCCCATCCGTTTTGTTCGTTTGGTGTACCGACTGCATCAAATCAAACCCGATATTGTGCATACGTGGATGCATCACGCGGATCTGATGGGTGGATCGGCGGCGCGATTAGCCGGAGTCCCTGTAGTAATTTGGACGATACTTGCTTCCGATTTATCGCGTGCCGATATCAGTCTATTGACGAAACTCACTGTATCTTGGTGCGCAAGGATGTCATCGTGGTTGCCGGACTGTGTTCAATATGACTCTCACCAAGGGAAGGTTCACCATGAGAAAATAGGCTACAGAGAACACTGCTCTTTGGTTATACCGAACGGTGTTGATTTGAAAGAATTTATACCAAACGAGCAGGCTAGGCAGAACGTCCGCCAAGAAATAGGTATCTCCTCAAAAACTCCAATGATAGGTCTGATAGGTCGCTTCGATCCTCTCAAGAACCATGATGGGTTTATCAAAGCCGCTGGTTATCTTCATCGTGATATGCCTGAAGTTCACTTTTTGATGGCGGGACAATCTATAGCGTGGTCCAACCCAATTCTAAAAAAAATAATTGAGGACGCCAATCTGTCGGATGTTTTTCACCTGTTAGGGCAACGCGATGACATTCCCCACATCATGGCATCTCTTGACTTAGCGTGTCTGACTTCATGGAGTGAGTCTTTTGGTATTGTTTTGATCGAAGCAATGGCCTGTGGTGTGCCCTGCGTGTCAACCGATTGTGGTGAACAGCCCTCAATTCTGGGGGATACGGGTTGGATAGTGCCTGTAGGTGACATGGAAGGAATTGCTTCAAAATGGGCGGCATTTTTTTCGCTCCCGGAAAATGATCGTCGTCTTATTGGTGAAGCTGCGCGAGCCAGAGTGATGGATCAGTTTGAGCTCAGCGCGGTGGTGAAACGCTATGAGGCTATGTACCTCGCTGTGGTCAAGCAAAAAGATCATATCCGGAAGATTTAGGTACAACAGGTTATGGTGGCGCGGTAATGGTGATAGAGAATCAGAAGAATATCAATACCGATGTCGTGAAGCACTTCGGCCCTGAATGGAGTAGGTTTGATCAAAGCGGGCTTGTCATCTGCCGATCACACCCGAATGTTTAATGACTATTTTCATATATTCCCTTGTGGCACCAGCCATTCCAAATAGAATTCGTACAACGCGAGTAGGCGACAAGGCTCACAAACTGGCAGAATTTGAACACCAGATGATGTATCTCGATTCAATAAGCTACCTGCCCGATGATATTCTGGTCAAGGTGGACAGGGCGGCGATGGGCGTCTCGGTGGAAACGCGCGTGCCATTCTTGAATCATCGTGTCGTGGAGTTTGCTTGGCGTCTACCTCTTGGGCTGAAGATTCGAAATGGACAAGGCAAATGGATTCTGCGGCAGGTGCTTTATAAATACGTGCCCAAGAAATTGATCGAGCGATCGAAGTCGGGTTTCGGTGTGCCGATAGATTCTTGGCTTCGTGGTCCATTGCGGGAATGGGCAGAAGAGTTACTATCGGAAGATCGGCTAAAACGGGAGGGGGGTTTTAATCCCGTGCCAATTCGTAAGAAGTGGTGCGAACACCTTTCCGGCCAGCGTAATTGGCAATATCATCTGTGGGATGTCCTAATGTTTCAGGCGTGGAGAGAACATAATAACGCATGAAACTCCGCATACTATTTTTTATAACCGAAGATTGGTATTTCTGGTCGCATCGTCTGCCTATTGCGCGAGCAGCCAGAGATGCAGGGTTTGAAGTCTTGATTGCAACCAGGGTGGGGCAGCATAAAGAGCGTATTGAAAAAGAAGGCTTTCGACTAATCCCAATTGGTTTGAAGAGGAAAAATAAAAATATAATAAAAGAAATTTATAGTATTTTGGAAATAATTCGGATTTATCGCAAAGAGAAACCCGATATAGTTCATCATGTAGCAATAAAGCCTATTTTGTATGGATCACTTGCAGCATGGCTTACCGGTGTTCCGAATGTGGTAAATGCTGTTACAGGCCTTGGTTTTATATTTATAAAAAAGGGATGGTTAGCATCAGCCATTAGGAAATTAATTGTTTTTATTTATCATCTTGCTTTTTTATCTAAAAATACCTTTGCGATATTTCAAAACCCTGAAGATTTGAAACTATTTGTTGATTTGCATATTGTTAAGAATGATAGAGCTGTTTTGATACGTGGGTCTGGAGTTGACATTGCTCGTTTTCTTAATCTTCCTGAGCCGGTCGGAGTCCCTGTTATAATGCTTGCGTCGCGCATGCTCTGGGACAAGGGAATTAAGGAGTTGGTGGATGCAACAGGGCAACTCCACAATAACGGTGTGAAGTGTCGGACCGTCTTGGTGGGTATCCCGGATCCTGAAAATCCTGCTTCTATTCCGGAACATGTGCTTCGTGACTGGCATGCTGAGGGTATTGTTGAATGGTGGGGATACAGAAGTGATATAGCAGAGGTATTTGCAAAATCTAATATTGCGGTATTGCCATCTTATAGAGAAGGACTTCCAAAAGTATTGCTTGAAGCAGCTTCCTGTGGTCGTTCTATTGTTGCCACTGACGTTCCAGGATGCAGAGAAATTGTTTGCCATAATGAAAATGGTCTTTTAGTTCCACCACATGATTCAAAGTCTTTAGCAGATGCGCTTAAGGTCCTGATCGGGGATCCAGAGCTCAGAGCAACGATGGGCGCGCGGGGCAGGAAGATTGTCGAGTCTGAATTTTCTGAAGAGATCGTGGTTAAGCAGACAATGGAGGTTTATGAAAGAATCCACAGATTACGCAGATTACGCAGAAATGAAAGACGAAAGAACTTATAAAATAATTGGAGCAGCAATTTATCGGGAATTGAGGAAGCTCAACTCATTAACTACCTTAAGACCACTAGACTGAAAGTCGGTCTCTTAATCAACTTCGGTTCAAAATCTCTTGAATATAAGAGATTCGTTTATAATCTGTGAAATTCACGTAATCTGTGGATGGGGTTAAGGAATATGTGGAATGAATGTTTTTGTTACCGGAGCTAACGGTTTTATCGGAAGATCCTTGTGTGAAAGGCTGCTGGCTGAAGGCTGGAAGGTTCGCGGTGCTGTCAGGTCGAAAGTGGGCATGGTTGATCTTCCCTCCGGGGTTGTGGCTGTTTCAATCGGATCGGTAGGTTCGGATACAGACTGGGTAGGGGCCCTGAGAGGTATTGACACAGTTGTTCATCTGGCGGCGCGTGTGCATGTCATGCGCGAGAGCGTCGCTGATCCGCTTGCTGCATTTAGACAGGTGAATGTTGTCGGAACCGAACGCCTGGCGCAACAAGCTGCCAAGGCCGGAGTGAAACGGTTGGTTTACATCAGTTCGGTGAAGGTTAATGGGGAAAAGACAGGGGTCAGGGGTCAGAAGTCAGAGGGCAGAGGGCAGGAAGGTGAGCTGAGAGAGGCTTTTTCTGAAAAGGATGTTCCTGCCCCGCAGGATCCGTATGCTGTTTCCAAGTGGGAAGCAGAGCAGGTTTTGCTTAACGTTGCGGCAGATACAGGCATGGAGGTGGTTATCCTCAGGCCCCCTTTAGTTTACGGACCCTGTGTTAAAGCCAACTTTTTGCGTTTTTTGCAGATAGTAAAGATGAAAATCCCACTTCCTTTAGCAAGTGTTAAAAATCGTAGAAGTTTGATTTATATATGGAATTTAATAGATGCCATTATAGCCTGCATTGTCCATTCTAAAGCAGTCGGAAAAACTTATCTTGTGAGTGATGGTGACGATGTTTCTACTCCAGGTCTTATAAGGAGTTTGGCATCCTCTTTAGGAAAATCATCGAGATTATTTTCTTTCCCACCAAAATTGATTCAATTAGCGGGCAAGATCTTCGGCAAATCAGAAATTGCAAATCGTCTCCTCTGTTCGCTTACAGTTGATATTTCGAAAATTAATAGTGATTTGAAATGGGAGCCACCTTATAAAATGGAGCAAGGGCTTAAAGAAACGGCAGAATGGTACTTAAATAATATTAAAAGGGAAAGTGTAGATCTATGGCAAAGTTCTTTGAAGCGTATATTTGATTTTGCAATCGCTCTATTCTTTATATTTTTTTTCAGTATTCCTATGTTATTTATTGCAATACTGGTGAAATTGACATCTATTGGTCCGGTATTGCATTGGTCTGATAGAGTTGGGAAAAATAATGTGATTTTCAGTATGCCAAAGTTTCGGACGATGCGCATTAATACCCCTGCTGTTGCAACCCATCTCATGAAAAATCCTGATGTTTATCTTGCGCCGATCGGTTCTTTTTTGCGCAAGTTCAGTCTGGATGAATTGCCGCAGTTGTATAGCATTTTAAAAGGAGACATAAGTTTTGTGGGTCCACGTCCGGCTCTATATAATCAGGATGATTTGATTGGGCTTAGAACCGGGAAGGGGATTCACAGACTTATTCCGGGGATCACCGGATGGGCGCAGGTAAACGGCAGGGATGAATTGCTGATTCCGGTCAAGGTGGAGTTTGACGACTATTATCTGAAAAACAAGTCTTTTATTTTTGATCTTAAGATATTGTGGATGACTTTTGTTAATGTTGTTAGGAGAGAAGGGGTTATTCACTGAGATCAGAAGTCGGAAGACAGAGATCAGATGTCGGATATGGAAACAAAACAGATAAAATCTGCAAAGGACTTGAGAGTCTATAAAAAGGCCTATGCGCTTGATATGGAAGTATTCCATATCAGTAAACAGTGGCCTTCAGAAGAAAGATTCTCTCTGACAGATCAGATAAGGAGATCTTCGAGGTCAGTTTGCTCAAACCTGCGTGAGTCTTGGGCGAAAAGAAGGTATGGGGCACATTTTATCAGCAAGTTGACAGATGCTGATGGAGAAAACAGTGAAACGGATACTTGGCTTGATTTTGCAAAAGATTGTAAATACATCTCCATTGAAGGTCATGGCCGTCTGACAACTGAATGTAATGTAAGGAAGTGGGTGCGATGCTCGGTTCGATGATCAAGAACCCAACTTCATTTCTGCTCAAATCCAGTTCCTGAATACAGATCTCTGATCTCAGACTTCCGTCTTCCGACCTCTGATATCTGGGCAATTAGTAGAGAAGAGTCGGATAATATGATGAAATGCGCTGCCTGTCATAAGGATGTTTTTAAAATAGATGAAAAAGATACTGATAAGTAAAAATTTGTTTGTTTTGATTCTGACCGATATGGTTCTATTGGCCATTTCTTATTTTTCGGCTTACCTTGTGCGGTTTGAAGCTCATATTGGGGCGAGTGAACTGCTGGTTATAAAGCAGACTATTGTTCCCATCCTCCTCTGCAAATTGGCGGTGTTTTACTTCTTTAACCTTTACCGTGGTATGTGGCGTTACACCGGTGTCGTTGATCTCCTTAATGCGATCAAGGCGGTAGCGGTGAGTTCTTTGATTATTATTACAGTGATCCTAATGCTTAGCAGATTTCAGGGGTTTTCGCGGTCTGTATTTGTCATTGACGCTGTTTTTTCCCTGATATTGATAGCCGGCATCAGGCTTGCCATTCGACTCCTTTTGTCTACTACTACTATCTTTTCTCTTAATAAGAATGGCATCAACAGCAAGGAACATAAGAAAATGATCATAATCGGTGCTGGTGACGCAGGGGAGAAGGTTGTTCGTGAGATTTATGATAACCCGAGGATGAATTACAGAATCGTTGGCTTTGTTGATGACGATAAAAGTAAGGTTGGTAAACATATCCACGGAATAAAGATTTGCGGCATGGTTAACGATCTCAAAAAGATTGTAAGAAGCGAAAGTGCGGATGAAATTTTGATAGCCGTGCCTTCTGCAGTGGGAAAGGATATGCGGCGCATTGTAGAGATCTGTGATTCGACAAAGATTCCCTATAAAACACTGCCGGGCATGGGAGAAATTATCGACGGCAGGGTCAGCATCAAAACAATTCGAGATATTTCATACAAGGATCTTCTTGGAAGACCTCCTGTCCGGCTGGAAAATGATAGGATTTCGGATTTCTTAAAAGACAAGTGTGTATTGATTACAGGAGCGGGCGGTTCGATTGGTTCTGAACTGTGTCGGCAGATTTGTACGTATAGGCCGTCTCTATTAGTTTTATTCGATGCAGGCGAAAGTAATCTATATTCGATTCAAATGGAACTCAAGCATGTGGTTACCTACATAAAATATCGGGCTGTGCTCGGTCGGATACAGGATAAGGCAGTGGTTGATGAGGTCTTCCGAAAATATAAGCCGGATGTAGTCTTTCACGCGGCTGCCTATAAACATGTTCCGTTAGTGGAAAGAAATCCATGGGAGGCGGTATGTTCTAATATTGTCGGAACAA
>SDBT01006347.1_pt1 | contig 19634 bp, 45 predicted proteins | sample 2277101 | NCBI WGS metagenome assembly SDBT01 (sample SAMN10404973, study PRJNA504765) | marine sediment metagenome | isolation source: marine sediment core GS10_PC15, 103 cmbsf | place: Arctic Ocean: Southern Knipovich Ridge | collected 2010 | reverse complement strand
ACACATCCACAAATAAAAGGTGTCACATTTTCACAGGCATTAGAACGCATTTGTAATCCTCACATCCAGGTGAATATACCAACGCAGGACTGAGTGCGTCTTTAAATTTCAATACAATATGTTCACCTTCCATATTATTTAACACATCCAGCACAAATTTCCAATTGAATGCAATCTCTACAGATTCGTTCGCAACAACGGCCAGTGTTTCCTTCGCATCGCCTAATTCCGGCGTGCTGGCAGTTATTGACAATTCGTTCCCTTCAAGTTTCATAATTATGTGTGGATGTTTCGGGTTAGATAACAACGCAATACGCCGCACCGCTGCTATTATATCTTCAGATTCGGTTTTAACCTCTATGTCGTTATCCTTTAGAGGGTCCATGATGATATTATAGTTGGGGAACTCGCCTTCGATAAGACGAGAATTTAAGGTTATAGCACCGTTAGAAAACGTTATCTGGTTGTTCGACACAGATACGTCAACATCCTCATCTCCCGCGAATGTGCTGACCACCGTTTTGACGGCCTTCAATGGCACTATAACGTCCATCACGTATGGCGTTGCGCATTCTATCACTGCCAACCGCCTGCCGTCCGTAGCAGCGACAACCAGCCCCGCCGTCGTACCCCTTATACTCAAGCCTGTTAAGCTTTGTCTTGACTCGTCAGCCGAGACAGCAAAAACAGTCTTTTTGATCAATCCGCGAAGGTCGTTAGCGTTTATAACAAAAAAGTCGTCGTCAATTTCGGGCAACACTGGAAAATCGTCACTGGATAGGCTAACCAGTCTAAAAACGGCACTTCCCGATTGCACCTGAACGCGGTCGTTGCTCAACGTCTCGAAAACGAACTCCTTGCCCGGCAAATCGTTGACAATATTATGCAAAATCTTGACAGGAACAGTAATGGAACCCGGGTCTACAATTTCGCCAGGCACTAATGCTTTAATACCCAACGTTAGGTCCGTTGCTGTCATATAAATACACCCACCAATTGTTTCAATCAAGGCATTCGACAAAACGGGCAATGCACTTATCCCCGTCACTACGGTAGACGCCGCCTTTAACGCTTTTTGTATATCTTTCGACTGGAATTTTAGTTTCATTTCTAATCTCCTAAATCTAAGTCCTGTATGTTGTCGTTAATAACTTAAATGCGCGTTTATAAAACCGCACTTCCAACTCGTTTATTCTCTCTTTTTGACCCCTTGCAAGGGTATCATTGTCAGTGCATCCGTTTATGCGCCACTGCTCCCACCACTTCACATCTCTTTCCAGTTCATCGCGTTTATCTTTATGAATTGTCGATTGCGCTTTAAGCTCTTCGCTCAAGCGTTTAACAGTTTCGTCCAATTTTACTGTTGCTTCTTTGGCTTGCTTGTCCCGTTCAATTGTCAGATTATAAACACGATAACCCTGTGTACGGTTATCACTATCAGCCACCATTAGTTTATGTACCAAGTTCCTGTTAGCTCGTTGTAGTTCGGTTGCTTCGTCGTGCAATTCCAGGATAATGTTTGATTTGTCTCGGTAACATTGTTTTAATTGTTTTACTTCTTCATTTAGTTTCTCTATTATTGCATTACCTTGCAAGTGAAGAGACCTCCAATCAACCGCCTCGATTTCCACCTCTTGCTTTTCATCCCGATAACGAAGTGCGATAATACGCTCCTTAATTTCAAACGGGTCATCCAGGTTATAGTATATATCTTTTATCAGATCCATAGTTGAGCCACAATCTACTAACTCGTTAATTATTTCTATTGCCTGCTGCACGACGTTCGGTTCGCCATGCCGTATATCTTCCACAAGTTTAGTTATATCTTCGTCGGAAGTGTTAGGGAAAAGGTCCTTATGATTTTTAACATCATCAATTAGCGATATAGTATGCCCCGCTTTGATGGCCTTACTATATGCCGCGCGCAAAGCCACCGCCGCGGCGGTGGTTCCTAGAAGTAAATTGTTATCCGAACAAGTGGATACATCTTTCTCACCCCTCAGTACCGCGACGCCAGAAAGGTCTTCGTGGGGGTGGTAGTATAGATCGTACTCTTTATATGTACCCAAGAAAATACAAAATTTGCAATTACGTTCATACCGCGCGACGTCCATTATTTATCCTCCTTAATTAGTTTCGAGACTAAGTCTTTCAATCCGTTATGTATTTGTAAATCACCACCCCAGAGTTTATTGATTACTCCTTGCTTGAAATTTGTTTTATATATCGTGTTCGCCGCTGTTATAACTTGATCGCGAGAAACAAACAGCTTATTTTTATCACATGACTCCAAAACCTCTCTTATCGCATCGCTGTACTTCATTTCCACTCCTTAAGTATATCATACTTTATCGTTCTTGTCAAGGTACATAACACATTGCACCGTCTTGCCGCAGTCCGTTTCGGGTATCTCGGCATCATACGCAGCGCAGTCGGGGTCGTGATAACAACTTTCACACAAATAATGTATTTCTTCATCCTCTGTTACGGAAACATCACCGAAAAATTCCTGCACTTCAGTTATAAAACCTTTGACATCCGCGGGATCGCGAAATTCAATAACTTGATCAGTAATTGTTCCATCACGACTTTCAAACATGTCGCAATAAACATACTGTTCAGACAGTGTTTGAAAGTTATGATGCACTTGAACCCGTGTGCAATACTTTTGTTCAGGATCGTTAGTTGTATGTGTTGTTAAATGTATCTTCATTATATCACCGCCTCCAAAAGCAAAACACTGGTAGACTTATGCTTGACACCGGGCGACCATTTCGCGGCGTCAAAAGCATCCATGATAGTTTCACCATCTACATATATTGTCTCTTCTCTAAATTTACCCGTTCCCATATGTCCCATTTTTACTATCGCTTTGTATGTCATGATTGTCCTCCAACAAATCAATAACTTCAACAAAACACAATATTTCCCGCGACTATAACCTTTCTGTTTTTTTCACGCTAAATCCGGCAAAGGACACCAATCCGGAAACCCCGACATCTCAAAGTCATAACCAATGCCCTTGCGCTCATTATCGCAGCGCATATAACCTAAACCATATACGTCAGGGCAGTCAAAACAGTCAAATATATACCCGTCTGCCGGATTCGATATTTGGGGGTGTTGCTTGCCTTTTGGTCTGTTCTCCCTATCCCCTTCCATGTAAATCCGCTTGAGTTCCTGCTTAACCCAAGCAATGACACTGGCGTCACTCTCAGCAGGATATGTGCGCGGCGTGCCGCCATCACCCCTCGAAGCCCTTACCAAATATGGAGCTTGCCCAGACACACGTCGCCCGTAAACGTCTATTGTCAATGTTGCTTTTTTCATATCCCACCCCTCCTCATCCTCTTTTGTAATATATCCAGTTCCGTGACACCATAAACAGTCCGGGTCGATTCTAAAGAGCTTGCATCGAAGCTCGCACATAAAACACGGTTTTTTCCCATACTTTTCCATAGCTTCATCCGCAGAATCCAGTGCGGCTATTGCGATTTCAAAGTTCATTATTTACCCTATCCCCTTTCTGTCAACAATCTACTCTTGAAGGCTTCAGCACCTGATTCCGTCCAGTATATTACGTAATGGATTTCATCGGTGACCGTATCAGTCCAGAATACTTTCCAAAAACTCTTCCACTCAATTATAGTAATACAATCTTTAACTCTGGTCGCATCAATGCTGTGTTTGTTAATCCATATTGACATGATAACCTCTTTCTAGTCTACCGCAAACACTCGAATACTCTTAATTCTGTAGAAAATAGCGTACAGGGTTTAACGCCCGTTGCTTTTCCTCAATAGCCGCCAACCTATCCAGTAATTCGCGTTTTTGCAAACGCAGGCGTTCTATCTGTCGCTTATTCTCTGAGTCACGCTCCAGCGCCAGGTCCAATTCCTTCCTCACTCGACGCTGACGTTTGATAGTACATGAACCATTCATGATAAAACATTTATAAATTTTCACTGCCTATCCCCTTTCTATCGCCCCATTTGCACGAGTATTTGCTGCTTCCTTAAATCCAAGAGTAATACAATCCCCTTCCAGAAGTCGGCTGTGTCAAGTGCGTTAAAAGTCCGCTCGAAGTTTCGCATTTCCCATCTTGTGACTTCCAGGCCTACCCCTTCGCCATTACCAAACACTTTTCCTATCAGGTCGCTGTACTCTATTGCTAATATTTGTTGCTCAATATCTTTTCGACCCATCCGATCCCCCTTTCCGTTACCACGAACGAAACGAATACTTTTAATGTTGTCCGGTATATCGTCTAAGTTAATTTCGTAACCTTCCCCGTTCTCACCGCTCCACTCTTTCGCTACCGTACCGTTATACCTTTCATCTTCGGTGATTCCTTCAAAAACATGTATATTCAAATCTACTGACATAACTTTCCTTTCTGAATCAATATCCTTGATACGAATTCTCGTCTTGTAGCTCCCACGTTGCGGTTATCTTCATACTGGCCCCTTTCTGGCAGAAAACAATTCCTCTAACCTAACTCGGCTGGTGAATTTGCTTCCCGAACTATCCTCTCTGACAAACGTGGCAGTCAGGCAGACCACTTGCCGTAACGCAGCGACGTAATAGCCCAGCAGATGATTGTAGTCGCGAGAGAACACGTTGCACTCGAAAACGTCATGGTTAGCCCTGTACATCCAATGCGCCAGCTTCCCAAGATTCTCAACTACGTGCAGTATATCTTCTGCGGAAAAGTCCCTGTATTGTTGCAGGTTTTCAATCATGCAAGTTATATGATGCTCAGGGATTACAGCGGACATTAAACGCGAGTATTCATCAATCCATCGGCAAATCTCGTCCCACATCCGCTGTTTTTCTTCTATGACCCTATCTTTAGTCTCGTCCCATTCTTTATGAGCGACGTATGCCGCCCAGAACTCTTCGTAATCCCTCTCTATCCCGTCGAAAATTAACTGCCAACCCTTTTTCATATCCTATCCCCTTTCTAATTCACACGCACACCGCCGTAATCGCCTCGTCGTCCAGAAGTTCAATATAAAGCTCCTTTATAGCGTTATCAAGGGCGGCGTGCAAAACGGCCTTTAACTCTTTCTTGTTATCGAAAATAAAATAATCACAAGATACTTGACGGCAATTGGGATTTTCCATAGCAGCCACCCACTCAAACGCCAAACACTCACGCAAATCATCTAAGCCTACCCAAAGCATTCTTTCCCCCTTCACCTACAACAACCCCACCAACCAGACAGCCATCAAGAGCGGAAACACAATAAAAGGAGCGCAGGCACACCACAACAAAACCATTTGACAGATTATGTAGATGATTTTAAGGTATTTCAACATAATTATTCCCCTAAAGTCTTGGCTCTGAAATGCCGACATAGAAATAATATGTCATATATCAAGTATAAGTCGTCAGTTATGTGGTCGTCAGTATCGCACAAATTGTGCATTGTTTCCGACAAATCAGCTTGTGCCATACCCAGCAATGCCGATAATGCCCCAACTTCTGGTTCTATTAACCTTTTTGTGTCTACACGTACTATCCAATACATTTCCGGCGATTCTGCACATATATATGACTCGCTGGGGAAACGTCGATTAAGAACATCAACTAATTTTTCTTTTTTTTCTTTTTCTATCATAATTTTCACCCCTGTATTACAACCACAGCATCCACTTCGATATCTTCGGTTATGTCTTCATCACTTAAATACAACTCGTCTTTTTTGGTTACATATCCCTCCTTGACAGCATATATATCCGAATACACTTCACTGTTACAACCCAACAATACAACAATATCATTTGGATCGCATATAGACAATATCTCAATTAAAGTACCAACGCTCATTTCGGTACTATTTGTTCTTTGATATTTAATCATTTTAATGTACCTTTCGGAATGTGAATACAAACACAAGTTACTAAATCACGAGCGTCATTTCCCGCCTCCCTAACTACATCTAGCAACTTCCTCCGGGTATGCCCAGCCGCTAATACAATGCGCCCAGGTATGTGAGTTAAAGGGCAGCAAAATGTCTCTACAATACAAGCGAAACCATAGTCTTTCACCTCTACCCAATGAACAGTTTGCAATTCCTTAAATAATCCACCGCCAGGTTGTATAATCCAATTCATGCCTTGTTTCAAGCCCTCATGTATTATAATGTCACCTCACCATCCATTCTATCCAAATAATCCTCCATGTTGTCAAAAGGATCACACACAATGCCTGCATGTACAGTTCGTACTTCCCTTAAGGCCCATTCGACACATTTTCTATGGTCACCACTATAGTTTCCATTGTCATTTAATCCTATAACCGCCTGAGACAGGACCGCTAAAACGTGTTCCAATTTTGTCGCTTTGATATACTCGTCTACGTATTTATCAGTCAAATCAAAAGCGTCTTTTAGCGGCATAGCCGGAGCTACGCGCAATAGTTTTTGCATACATTTATTTCGTTTTTCCATTAGTAACAAATTAAACATTTGACCTTTCATAATGTCTCCTTAATTAGTTCTATTGTTTCACAACGATGACACACACTGTGCGGCCCTATCATTACTGTTTTGTTACTACAGAAACAAAATGCGTTTTCTAGTTTTTCACGCACCAAACCCAATGTAGCTTTCAGTTGGTCTATTTCAACTTGATGTTCATCAACAATTTCAACGTCTAAATTCTTTAACAACTGAACAATAAAACTTTCATTATCGTAATAATGTGTTGCGTTATCCAATGCGCTATTAAATTCTTGTCGGTTTATTTTCATGTCATTATCTCCTAAGCCATTACCATCTCGATTCATCATTAGTATAATAAAGTTCCCGCCGCTTGCTATGTCCAAGATTTGGCATTCCAGGAATGATTCTATTGACCTCTTCAGTTATTATATCGACACACGATAACACCCATTTGGCCTTGCTGCGAAAACGCCAACCGCAAGATAGGCAACGAATACCACTATACAGACTGAAATGCGCCCCACCTTTAGGCTTTTCAAAATAACTGTGGTTATGGTTTCAATGTTCAACACGATAATATTGCCGATCACATAAACATGTTTGTAAATTACTCATGGAGACATATAACCTCCTTCGGGGTCGGGAATGCAGTCAGGCAAATCGTCATCCAATGTATGAAACGATATATCATATAACGATTTATAACTGAGTTTTTTGTCGTCCGCAAAAACCACCCCACGCTGGTCTATAAACGCAACTTGGCCAACATAATTATTGTCTGTTTTATATGCACGACCTCTATGCCAGTTCTGACGATAAACAACAATAATTTCGTCACCCGACTTAATTGTTTTGCCTAAATAATCACCACATAATACTAAGTCCCATTCGGAAGCAGTCATATGTACTCCTAAAATGAATTCAACCGTCAATACGTTCTTCGACTAATACATCATTGTTAATTGTTATGTTCAAGACAAAGCCCAAATTTATCCACCGCCTGTAAAATGGCATTTTTGAAGTCTACCATTTTAGTGCAAGGTTTCGACGCCACAGTTACGGCTTGTGCAAGTCTAAATGCGTTAATTACACCATGACCCGTTTTCGGGTTCCAGTCATTTCGTTGTAACAAAGCCTTAATCATAGCGGTGGTTACATCCGGGTTTATACCTTTCAACAGCGCGAAAACACCGGATGCGTTAGCGCAGGCTTGACTTGTACCGTCGATACGTGCGTAACGATTACGCATTTTCCGCGTAGTCGTTTGCGGCGCACCAGGAGCCACGCAGTCTATACCTTCGCCCCAAGACGAACCACGCCAACCATTATGCACCCAACGCCGACCGGCATGGTCGCAACCACCCACGGCAATGGTGTTATCATACCGGGCAGGAAACGCAATGCCTTCTTTATTCTTATTACCCGTTGCCGCCACGACGATAACACCCTTATCCGTCACCTCGTCTATGGCGTCACGGATTGCACTGCGGTCCACGAACCAAGCTAAAGACATGTTGATCACCTGACAGCCATCCTCACAAGCCTTCAGTATGGCGGACTTTACAGCCGTGTAACTTTGGAAATACCCGTCCGGGTCAATAACCACGTAAGGTCGGATTTTACATAACGGAGCAACGCCGACCATGCCAACGTCATTGATCCGCGCACCAATCGTTCCCGCGAGATACGTCCCATGACGATAGAAGTCCCACGTGTGACTGGTATTACTGATAAAATCCCATCCAGGTAAAACGGAAGGGTGTGTACCCGCCTGTATAGCCCGCATAACTGGTCCGTATTTACTCCGTATTGCTGCGGGAGAATCATTCGCTGTAATATAAATTGGGTTAGTCCACCCAAAGTCCGCATGGCTGCCGTCTATTCCCGAATCGACCAAACCTACCGGCACATCAGCACCCTGTCCGGTATCCCACGTTTCCCGCACGTGCATAATCTCTAAATTCCATTGTCCCACGTATAACGGGTCTTTTATACGATCTATTTTATTCATTACCTCTCCTTATGTTCTACGACCCCATCTATATACTATGTAAAATATTGCCAAAACAACCAAAGCGCCTATCACCATTTCATCACATCCTTCCAGTAACTTTCAATTATATCTAAGTGACTGTATTTCATAAATACCTCGTCGCAACATTAAGGATACAACTAAGTAAACTGAGTGTAATCAAGACTTTTCCCCATATACGAAAACTCCGCTGGGGATTCCATTGCAAAGCAATTCCACCAATAAGTGCAAATAGTGCGAATACAATCATTCCGTCTCCTTTCGCGTTATCGCTTCAAGCACCGCCTTCCTCTCCGATTCTATCAAGTCACGATCTATATTAAAATATTCGTAAATTAGATCGTCAAAGGATTTATTGATTGGTACACATTCATCTAATATTTCCTTACTGACCCAACTGCAAAGTAATAGTCCCTTCTGATCTATCCACTCAAGAAAATCACCAATTACTTGTATGTCATCTTTTACTTCTGCTCGCTTTTCGTGTTCAGGATAATTCATAATCCCCCTCTATCAAAGCGTTCTCGTATACAGCGCACTCCCTCTCTGCCGCCTTGTTGTAGAGCTTGACCGCTAACGACATATCCCCGGACTGCATGGCTTCTTTGGAAAGTCGTTTCAATTCGTTGTATGTTTTACTAGACTTGATGACTCGTTCCAGTTCGCGAATCCGTTCCTGTTTGTCACGACACTCTTCAGCCGCCACGTCAAGCTGGTCACTCAGACTATCCACGCGGTCGTAAGCGTACTCGGAGGTGGTGGGATCCGTCAGCTTAGGCCTACCTTCCATTATTTGACTGCACCATCGGTTCCTGATAGCCATAGCAGGCTCGGTGGAGGTAATGTCATCTTTCATGAGCAGCTTGTCTTCTATCAGTTCCAGATCGTCCAGATGAACAAAACACCACTTACCATCCACATCAACAGTACTAACGTCAGTTTGTTCAACTGTAGAATAAAAAACGTACAAGAGTTTTCCCTCCTGATTGAAACGATCCCCGGCTTCTACGATCTTGACTTGATCACCTACCTCAAATTCCTTCTGCGGCGTCTCTACCAACTCCAGTTCATGTATTGCAAACCAAGTGCAACCGTTGTCAGGAAAGTCAACGCGATAACTGTTGCGGAATTCCGATAGCATATCGACAACGCCTTCAGAACCCTTCGACTGCGCGTGCTCTGTAACTATTACGCGAACTTTATCGCCTACCTTAAATTTTTTCATAACTCAACCTCTCCCGTTGTATTACCACAACTCTATCCCTGCACAGGTGCAAGTGTATATTCCTTGCCACACGCTTTGCACTTCCCTTGCCGTTCATACGGACTAGCAAAAGTAATTACTCGTTCTGACACAGGTGTGTTGGCAGAACATTTGCAACGCGGCAGATTGTCTGCTATGCGTTCAAAGTCCGCCAACTTGGATTTAATATCCGCTAATTCAGATTTTAGATCTTCAGTAACACGTGCGTGTTTATATTTCAACAATTCTATGTATTCTTTTTTTTTAGACATAACTTGATCCTCCGTGTTAATAGTCGATTAGTTCCGGGGTTGTATGATCTATATCCGGGATCAACGCCTCGGCTAGAACTATCCACGAAGCGCGATAGGCTTTTCGTTTACCTATTAACTCGGAACGCAAGCTTTCATTTCTTAACCGGTCCAACATGTTGCAAACATCGAAATAATACTTACAGAGTGTGTTTAGCGCGTATACCAATCTGGGATCCATCTTCTAATACCCTCCAAATGTAAATTAACACATAATCACGTCAATTACTAATTATAACACATTAAGTCCGTTATGTCAAGGATTATTTAATGATTTTTCCAGCTTACCATGCTCCGAGCATGAGATAACCCTGGCGTATGTTCCGTTCGACCCGTGCGCCCTCTAATCGCGAGGCCTGTCGGCGCGATTTATTATAACGTTTGTAATATTTGCCCATGCTGGACCATCGTTTCATTATATCTCCGCGCTCTCCCTGGATAGTTCACTAATTTTACCTTCATCCTCGACTTTGTAGACTTTACAATCGAAACCCATCTTCTCGGCGCACTCTATCGCTGCCTCATCAGTTGTATGCAACCCAAGAGGTGTCATAGAGGCAGCCATGAAGTATACCATCGGATCGGGTATGCCGAACCACTCAGTTACTTTCCTTCTCATGTATTCAACGAGATCCTCTCCTTTAGGTTTCGTGTTGTTGACTATATCCATCAACATCGCATAGTGATAGTGACATATACCACAAATTTCTTTCTCATAAAGTCGTTTGTCATTATCCTTAACGGTTATGATGTAATATTTCGGTCCATCCCCTATCACTCGTTCGCATTTTTGACACTTTACTGTAGTCTCGGCATTCAATATAATATCCTCCTTATCAAAGTGAATCAATTACCGCTCGCTAAATGTCCCATGATCTCTTTGTAGCGCTCACTGCGCCGCGGCAGCGTCACACTTCTTACCAATAACATCACACATATTTACGTCGTCCTGAGCAGTCAAGGTTACAACACTCTCGGTGAAACTTGGGACGTTTACTTTTCCGTGCGGAATGTTAGAGTAAACATCAGAGCTTGTTTCATTCGACAATAATGCACGACACCGTAACATAAAACGCCGCATTAAACTGTGAGGACAGTCCTTAGTGACGCCTTTAGGTAAATAATCAAATGTTCGGAACCAACCCCGACGCTGCGGTAAAAATGTTGTTAATTTAGTTCGTTCCATAAGTCCCTACCATAACGTTCTCCTTATTATATCACAGTAATGTTAAGGACGTGAATCATATTTAACACCGCTCCAATTAGACTGACAAATAATAAATTGTCCGTCACCTTTCAATATGTCATGTGCGTTTTTTATAGGACCCTTATCACCAAGCATATAAACTTTATAATCACTAGGGATCTTATGCTGCGCTATATAATCAAGTAAATGCTGTACTGTCATTCTGCCTCCTCTAATCCAGATATGTTTAGCGGCGTTCCATCTTTAATTGAAAGTAAGGACCAACTTGAACTGACACGTTTCACATTTTTATATATACTGCCGGCAGGTAGATCGTCCGGTGGCGGATTCAACTTGCCATCCTTTATTTCAGAATATAACTGAAGTTCATATTCCCAACGACCTCTGAACCGTATATTCATCATTACACCAGGACTGGCAATAAAACAACACGTCCAATGATGAGCGTTCGCCTTATTCATATTTTTGACAATTGTGAAAAATAACTGATCGTAGTTCATTATCCCATCCGTTTTTTATTCTTCAATCCACGGCTGAAGTTCCGCAACCATATCGATGACCTCGCGCAATGCAGTAACCCTTCCGTTCCTCTCGTGACCCTCGCGGAAACTTGTACCCTTAAACTTTTCCATATCTATAGCATAAATTCTACGCCGACACCACTCCGTTACGTCTTCCTTTATCTTTTCAAATGGCCCGTCGGAATATCGGGCGATTACTTCATTTCGTATCCGAACAAAATGTTTCTGTACACCCACTTCATATTCATACGCCTTCCGCCACTTACGCTCTTTAACCAATTGTTCAGTCCGGGCCGTTAATCGTAAATGTAACCTGTGAAACGCATTGTCAGACCTGTATGCTGCTCTATTCATGTCGTCTCCTTTATTTCAATTTGTAATAAAGTTTTATTCTCCAAAGGGCTTTACGCAACTGCTGGGACGCCCGATGTAACGGAACCCGCGAATATCCAGTCCGTGGATTACCAAATGTATATACACGTCCATAACGACGGTAATGGTATAGTGCGCAATTGAGGTTCTTCCTGTTATACACGCGGTGCACCTTGTATAATACACCATTTATTGCTATCATATAGACCGACCGTCGCTTAATAAGTTCGCCATCAAATTTGTAATGTTGTTCAAATACCGCGATTCTCATGTCGCCTCCTTATTATAACCAATCAGTGCGGTTAAGAGATCTTATCAAGTGGTCGTTCAGTATAGGTAACTTGTCTTCTAAATAATGCCAAGCCTTGTCTTTTCTATAAGACATTACCGAACGCAACGCAGTGATTAAGTAATCATACGGCGCGCGCACCATAGAGGTAATATTTATACCATAACCGTTTCCCGCGGCATGTCTCAACGTAAAGATCGCGTCACCATCGCACGTACCACTTAATGTATAATTAGTGCCATACTCATCGGTAACTAATTTATACGAAAACGTACCGCTTTCATGTGTCTCAAGGATGTCGCGTAAATCTAACGACTCTTTCAAATTACGAAATTCTGATTTAATCATTACGCCTCCAATGGTTCGTTCATAATTAACATTGCATAAACATAAAACATACCACCAATATAAACAGGAGCGTTCCCGTAATTATACACTTATCACCAAACGATATATAAGGATGATGTTTGAACATTTAAACCTCCTCACAACCACTCCCTCTAACTCACTTGCTATCGCCTTTGTTCCAATATTCAGAACATGAGTACATATCCCACACTTTATCAAATAAAGCGCCAGCCCATGTTTCCCGGGCATTTCTTGATACAGGTTGCCCTACGGATTCGACGGTAAATCCAATGACTTGATCTAAGTTATGGAGAATGACTTTAAGAGCATCCTCATCGCTCTCCATAACTAGTCTGCGGCAAAATTCGGCATGAGTGTGGAATCTCAGTAAGTCGCCTTCCACACCGGCAAGTATGGCGTCAATATAGATGCCGCACTGTCTACGAATGTTTTCTTCTAGGTTCATTGGCATGTCAGTTCCTCCTACATTGCGTCCTGTCCGTGGCTCCTTCCAGCTTTTCAATAAAATCATCAAAAAAACTTTGAGTTACCTCCTCGCATCGCCCTTCATTGCAATGCGTATTTATATAAGGAAACCAAAGCTCACCAGACTCGTGAAACTCTAACCAAAAAGCAGACTTAATCTGCTGTAGAGTATATGTCATATCAGCAGCGCTGTTACCGTTAATTATTTTGTTCATTTATATAACCCTTTATAGTTCGTGATTGAAATAACAAACCCTTAGTGTTGGAAAGTTAAAACCCCGTATTTTTTGATAACTTTCGTAAGGGAACATCCAATAGAAAACTCGTAAACTCAATCATCGTACCGTATATCTTATTCGTGAACTGGTTCACAGAGTACCGCTTAGTCTCGCCAGCGTGTCATTCCATTTCTATACTTTTTTCCCCAAACACAACGCCCACTTATATATGAGAGATAGTTTGATATAGCGAAACGACTGACGATTTGGCATAAGAAACTACGCTTTTCATTTGCCTCATTACATCAGACCGGCGTCTAAACATGTTCCCGCCTACTATAACATAATCACGGAACCCCAACGGCTGCACGTCATATATCAGATTCTCTACTGCCTCCAACGCAGTCATGCCATATCCGATAACCTTCGGACGACTCTTGCGCCTAGCCCTCCACAATACGCGTTCAAAGCCGCGACCCTGATCTATTGAAAATGGACGACCTGCCTTGCACACCTCCACGCCTAGCCAGGGCGTGTACATATATATTTATCTAATTCTACCATAACTCCCCTTTCATCCCTTTTTGACTTATCTTCACCAGTCCATTCTTTCTTTTCTTGTTTATCCATTTGTCGACCTTTTCTGATTAAAGCGACAACGATTCCACAACAAATGCTCGCCATCAACATCGACCCATATTTGATAAGTTTTTCCATCTTGTTACCCTTCAAACCAAAATACCAGTCTAACCTCACCAACCCTTTTGTCCAACTCGTCCATCAGGGCGCAGATTGCCGATAGGTCAGGGTTGGGATCGTTACCGTGTGCCATATACGCCATTTGGCATTGGTTAGCTTCTGAATATGTCATCCAGGATACGTTGCTGCAATCTATCGAATCAAGCGATTCCTCATATTCCAAGAATACTGAATCACTCATGGAATCATACCCAATACTCAAGTAGTCACGCGGTCCCAGAACTTGATTGTACCCCGCGATATGTTTAACACCCAACGAAGACTCCCCCGCGATAACACTGAATAATTGATCATCAGTATCAATCCTAACGGTCGCCCACCATCGCCACTCACTGTCTACCTCAGTTTCAACGTATGCCGTAATCCCGTAGCCCATGTTGTCCTCCTGTAATTAGATTCTATACTCTAGTTATACCATACGACCTTCGTTGCGTCAAGAATTAGTTCAACGCTTCATAACGCGGCCACCGCTGGTCAATTCAAGGACCTCCGCCAGTATTACCCATATAGGACAGGTTACAATCAGCACTAATATAGATATGCCAATTGTTTGCCGTATAGATAATGACATTATTAAATCAGTCGTAAACCATGTAAACAACGCAGTGATAGTTCCAGCCGTTCCCATCAACCTCTCATTTTGTCCTCCGATCATCAGTAACAAAACTTTATACAATGTCGCACTTCTGTCGCTCAATATTATTATAACAAATATCAGGAACGCTGTCAAGGCAAAAAACAATGCTAGAATAATTTTAACTGCGATTGCTCAATTTTAATGCGTTCACGAGCTATAGAACAATACTCTTCGTTTAATTCGACACCTATATAATGCCTGTCAGTACGGATGCACGCAATGGCCGTTGTACCAGAACCTAAACATGGGTCAAGTATTATATCACCGGGGTTGCTGCTGGCATTGATAAGATATTCAAATAACTTCAAATTCTTTCCCGTTGGATGGTGCTGGCGCGAACCAGCGGGAAACGACCAAACGCCATTCTTGCAATGTTCGTTAAACGTCCCGCCACGCTGTTTGCCATACGCACAATGCTCAATACCTGATAGCCAAATATGTTGTCCATTCATGGGGGAAGGATTAGTTTTCGCCCATATACATGACCGGATTGATAATCCACCGTCCTTTAGTAACGTCAATGCCGGACTGATCTGTTCCGAAGCACAAAAAATGTAAATACTTCCCCTGCAAACCCGTATAAGTTCCGGTATAAATTCGTCCAATGTAAATGTTTCGTAGTCCGCAATGCCCTTGTCTAACGAACGCAAACCGTGATCATCCCGGTTTACAACGCCATAAGGTATGTCGGTTAATATCATATCAATGGAACCGTCAGGTACATACTTCATTACGTCTAAACAATTACCGCATATAATAGTATCTATCATATTACACCTCATTACCTACCTGTTTCATACCTAAATACGAATATTGTTGTTAAAACCCCGTGATATTTGATAACTTGCAATGTGTCAGGACTGCACCGCCCACTTAACGGCAGCAGTAATTTCGTCTACTAAATCGGTCGCTAATGATAAAATAGCCTCATCACTCCGGCCTGCGTTCATTATACGAACAGCAAGCTCAACCGGCGAGATCATCAATGAGACCCCGTGTCCTATTTTCGGACGTATCCACAATGTGGGGGCTGGAAACTTTTTCTTTAACATGACAATCCCCTTTTGTTAATTATATCTTATATCACTGTAACAACCGTGACGGCCACGTATCTTGTATTCTGTTTCATTCGTCATATCCCATATTTTTCATAGTAGCAAAAGTCACATATACACTTACCTTCAGTAAGCATCAGCTTCTTGTTCATGCCGCAACTATCGCACTCCCCCCTCGCTCGTGCGTATGCTCCAAGCCTTAGTCCTGCTTTATTCTTTAGGACTTGCGGCCTAGTGTGGCGTATTTTATTAACACAAGACAATAGTTTTATCCTTATATCAGCCAAACACTCAATATCAAGGTTTATTTTCGCTTCGGGGTAACCTACCAGTACCGCCTCTTCTGATGTGTGGGCTACAACCGCCATGATAGCACTTGGTTTGCCAGTACCACAACAAACTTTCGTTTCGTTCCATATTGCGTAACACTTCACTTTTCCCTCCTATCTGTATGCACGTTGATATGATTCTAATCGGTTCTTTTCAGTCATAATATACTCTCCAGGTGAGAAGCTTCGAAACTATTATATTATAACAAATATTATGAATATTGTCAAGGACGAAGTTATTATTGCGTTTATATTGTATTAACTGATTAGAGGCAATGAGTCAGAACCGCACGTTTCTGTATAACTTGCAAGTTATCATGAAGTGAAATAGCCGAAAAAGTTTGAGGATCGTGTAAACAGTGACCGTAGTGATTGTAACAGTTGTGAAAATCGCAGTAACATAAGTGAAGGGGGGGGGGTCAATTATACCATACCGTGATAGGTATCATATCATAATGTTAATAAATGATACTCGCATTATTACATTGAGATATGCGAATATATACATATCTAATGATACCAACAGTCTACAGCCCTATCAGTAATCGTTATCGTGCCCCATAATAAATATTATGAATAGCAGTAGGAATACCTAATAATGTTAGGCATACCTAACAAATATTCGACTACGCTTGCAAATCGTTGATATGACTGCATCTACGAGGCTATATAAAAAGTTATCCACATTTTATCCACATACATTCCGACTCTGATAGACAAAACCGCTAATGTTAGGCAAGACTAACAAAGTTAGGTATGCCTATCTTTCACGCATCTACTCATACAGTCATACAATTATGACAACATTCACTCATAAATGTTTCACGTGAAACAATGATACGCTCTGTATGCCCTACCGGTATACATTACGGGTATGTATACCACTATCATGTTAGAATGTCCATACAGGCAAACCTCGTCAGTTTAACGACTATCTCAGTGTAATATCATACAGTCCAGACTCACATAGTATCACATATCTATATAATGGTTTGCTCTGTAGTATATCCCTGTACGCTCTATCGTTCTATAATATGGACACATTACCAGCGTAGTGTTACAATGCTCTCACAGCGTACCCTGGACAGTATAGCAACTATGTCAGCATTGTATGATAATATCAGTATATCTATATTAGTAAAATGGTTTACTCTATCTCAGGTTTAACAGTTACTACACTATAGTATATATACTATATTGTGTAACTTGTTATCCTGCGTCATATTGTCACTATAGTTGTGTATCATAACGCTAAGTATATCAGATATGCTCCGCTGTGCCCTTCAGCGTCCTAGTATACGTAGGATGCTAACACACAGCCATATAGAAGCTTTGACATGTGTCTATAGTGTAGTGGATCTCATGTATTGCCTTATGTATCTGATATTATTTTACAATTATTTTACCTCTGCTTTATGTAGTGGTTGCCTGTGTCTACAGCGTTATGCTTTCCGACTTATGGAAGTTATTTTATAATAAGCCTTGACGTATGTAGAATGATTTGTTATAATTTCAATAATCAAATAGTTCTTTTGAGTCGCACGGAAAACTAAAGAGAGGAAACGTAATGACAAACACGGAAGCAGCACAGAGGCTTATAACAGAGATTAGAGATATTATAACGGAAATTGAAACAAGAATAGAAGTCGCAAAAGAAAACGATCATAATGATATTGCAGCAGCATACAGTGAGATATTAGATCTAATGGAATATAAAAACGGTTTATATACACATTGGTTTTCTAAAGAGACAGACAACGATAAAGGCATAAGGGAAATATTCGGAGGGACAAGGTCTTTTAACAAATCAGTAGTTGACCGTCCAGCAATAGACTGTGATAGACTATAGGTGTTACGACAAACACTAACCACTTGAAACACTGAAAGGAACTTGACAATGAACACCGCGAAATGGAAAAAAGAAAGTTATAAACTTATTTCAATGGTAGTAAACGAGATAAACACATATAATGCGCTGCGCGGGATCACTGACTATAAGATACCGGGTTACTGTAAAGATCTAATGACTGGTATAATAAATGATGATATGTCAGTCTACAGGCAAGTGTTCAGAAATGGATTCCCAATAATGGGCACCTATAATCCTGGACAGCCTGGCATAATATAAACGTTAAACACGTAGGCATAACGCTAAACCTTAACACATGAAAGGAAACTTGACAATGGAAAACGAACAGATTTTCGACAGGTTATCTGAGTTATATATTCTGCATTGCGCAAACAACCTACACGCCGTTGGTTTGGCTGAATATATTAGACTCAGAGATCAATACAGAGTAAACGGTTTTTTGTTCTTAGTTGATAATAATAGAATGCCTTTTTCACAACAGATCGCAACCGCACAACCGCTGTAGCACATGAAAGGGCAACACAATGATCACAACAATGTTTTTGATCTTCATTTTCACGATGGTGTTTATATCTCAATTTGTTTTCCGCTCTGGTATGCGACAGATAATCATGAGTAAACGTATCCGACTGAGGGAATTGACGCGGCGTGACATTGTCCGTATATCTCACAAGAGGTACAGCGTCAAGGATTACGGTTTACCGTTTTTCTGGAATTGTACAGAGGATAAACTCGTTTCATGTAGATATTACCTCAGTGACAGTCAACGGCTTTTCAAGTATATATATATTGCTGGACACAGGTCTGTAGAGTACTTGTCTATATTTGACGCTATAGACGAAATAAAAGACTTAACGCGATATAACTGGCGCACACCCTGTGGTTTTGGTATAGAAGAAATTGACCGCCTTGTCAGTCCGTATCCACACTTTTCTACCGTGTATCTCAAACCTTGTAATATATAGGAGTCCATACAATGACACAGTATTTTGACAAAATGACAGAAACCTATAAAGAGATACCTCGCGCGAATTGGTATGTCTTAAGTAATGACAAATTCATGTCTGGCTGGGGACTGGCACGGAATAAAATAAATACCTGCGTAGTCCCTTGTGAATCTGAAGAGCAAGCGCAGCGCGTTTATGACTATGTAGAATCACGCAGGGACCAGAAATATATTAGGATTACAGATACACCGCCGCGCAGCAAGCCCAATGTGATCTATAGTCTATGTCTCGGCTGGCTTAAGTGTAAAGCCAAATATAATTGAGGTATCATCATGATATGGCTTTTCCTGTTACTTTTTAGTCTATGCGCGGTCCTGATAGACTACGCGCCCATGTTTTTTATTGGTGTTATGAGTTTATTGATAATCATTGCAGCTATATATTGGCTGTGTTCCATGCGAGGAACAACATGAGAATATACACCGACTCAGAAATCACAGAGTTAAAACGGACGCTGGAAATGTGTAAACGTCAGATCATAACCTTGACTGGCAGTGATAA
>SDBT01006346.1_pt1 | contig 19638 bp, 17 predicted proteins | sample 2277101 | NCBI WGS metagenome assembly SDBT01 (sample SAMN10404973, study PRJNA504765) | marine sediment metagenome | isolation source: marine sediment core GS10_PC15, 103 cmbsf | place: Arctic Ocean: Southern Knipovich Ridge | collected 2010 | reverse complement strand
CAGGGATATCACAGCGCCCTCACCAATTGGTGGCACATCTGCACGCAGGGCGCGCATGTAGTCATGATGGGATTCCTGATCACATCCCTGCCCCTGATATCCCTGGATGGTTTTCTAAATATTAGTGGAGCAGAAATGGATTTCGCTCACCTTGGATCATTAGCAAACACCGGAATCGCCATCGGTATGGCAGTCGGTATGGTTGGAACAATCATAGAAATAATCCGCAAGGTCATCAGGGAGATCCGCAGCCCTACCGCATAATTTTTACCGAACGAGAAACACACTAAAGAGCAGAGACCAGTCTCTGCTCTTTCTTTTTTAAATAAACAATTAATAACTGAAATTTTCTCTCAAATTCCTGTTCAAATCACCATCAGCGTGGCAAGGACAGCATTCTATAGTTGGAATTCCTGCAAAGGTTTTGCGAAAAACAGTACTCTCACCTTCGATGGATTATGCCAATATTCCTGCTGCTGGTTTCAGATAAGGATCATCCACCGCCCTACTCGCATCCTAACCAGAGTAATACTGCCAAAACAGAACCTGATTGAATAACAGATGATACAATTCGTCACTCGCAGGGGCAAATGTGCATAAAGTAACATGAAAGTATATAAATAAGGAATCTATGAGCATTTTAGAAAATAAAGAATCCTGGGCGAAAGTATTTCAAGAGGGTTGGCTGGCAAAACTGCAGAAAACGGGGAATTTTTACTGGAAAACATATGTCTTCTCAGAAAACCAGACTTCTGTTGCAGGTGCGGGCATTGATCTGAAATCAAGCCGCTTGATGTTGATTTCATCGGCGGGGGGCTATTTGCCCGATTCTCAGCAGCCATTTGATGCAAGTAATCCTCTGGGGGACTATACGGTTCGAAAATTTCCGCCGTCTACCCCCCTTGAAAATCTGAAGTACGCGCATGAACATTATGACCATACAGCAGTTAATGATGATCCGCAGGTATTACTCCCGCTTGGCCACTTGCGCGAGATGGTCACAGAAGGCAGGATTGGCAAGTTGACATCGGTGGTTAGTTTTATGGGATATCAACCAGATGTCTCACGACTTTTGGATGAAACTATTCCTGCTATTTTGAAAATTGTTCGGGACGAACAAGCGGATGCCGCCCTGCTGGTTCCTTCCTGACCGATATGCTGCCAGTCCGTGGGACTGATTGCGCGAGGTCTGGAATTAAATGGAATTGCCACCACTCTGACATCCTGGAACGCCAGAATCACACGCCGTGTGAAGCCACCGCGCGCAACGTTTACACACTTAGCGCGGGGCGCAACGTTGGGCCAGCCCCACGATCACGCACAACAAAAACGCGTACTGGAGGCAACGTTGGCGCTACTTGCCAAGGACGCCCCTCTTAAACCGATTAGGTTGGCTGAAGGTAAGCTTTAACTCAAAAAATACCGCCAATTATGGTTATCTCGGCCTCTATATTGGGTATATAGAATCATAAAGCAAGATTCATTCGGGAAGATAATCCTATTTTTTCCTTTTCCATTTCTTGCCTGACGACCCCCTTACCTTTTTCTTTTGCGATCTAGGATTAGCCGTCATCAAGATTGCCAGCCAACGTGTTTCATCCGATGCCTCAAGTAATAATTTTGTTGCGATCAAGGTCAGAGGTACTGCCAGGATCGTACCAATCGGACCCAACACGAAGGTCCACAACACCAACGATAGCATGACAAATAAGGGAGAAATATTCAAATCCTCTTCCATCACGCGAGATTTTATTACATTCTCAATAAAAAAGTTGATCAGAATAACGCCCACACCTACAATCAGCGCGGTCTGCCAGTTGAATTCGAGCAGCGCTAAAATAACCGGTGGAATAACAGAAATAATGATACCTACGCTGGGAATGAAATTCATCAAAAAGCCCACTATCCCCCACAATACCGCGAAATCTACCCCCATAAACATTAACAACACTGCGTTCGCTACGCCGATGATTAAACCCATAGAAGTCGTGATCGACAAATATCGCCGAATAGATGACATCAGATCGGTTATTACTAAAATCTGCTGATTATCTTTGAAAATCTCTTCAAATTTACCCGGCAGGAATGCAAAATCAGCCAGCATGAACGCAACTAACAAAAAAACGATGAACCAGTTTGAGAAGGCATCTAGTATCCCACTCAGCAAACTTCCGCTCACATTTAGTATTTGGGTGGCATCGAAGAGCTCAAAATTGAGTAAACTTCCCACATCAATCGGCAGCGTTTCGATCAACACCAGAAGTCCATTCACAATCGACTGCAGCGATTCCGAATAATCGGGGATGCGGTTGATGAACTGTGTAATCGAGATCACTGTGATACTTACCATCACCGACAACACCAGCAGGATCAGCAGCATCACGATCACTAACGCCAGCCATGGGGGTACGCGTTGGTCAATCAGCCATCTGTGAAAGGGAAAAAATAAGATTGCTAATATAAAAGCGATAATGATTGGCGTGATGATCCCCGCGGCTTCCCGCATACCGAACACGACCACCACAAGATACGCTAGAATAAGCATGATCTTGGAAGCTGAGCGAAGTCCTGAAGGTTCTGTGGGATGAAGATCCATATGTGTCTTCTCCTATATGTCTAATCGTAAACTACCATAACAATACATTACACGCTGTTCAAATCATATCACGGAGAAATATTTCTTAATAGAATGTCATCATGAAAGATCTCAGGAAATCACCACGGTAACCCCCCCTCAAATATCTGTCATCGCGCAGCATACCTTTGGGGTATTACTAGGAGAGCGGCGAAGTAAAGGAGATACCCAATATTTTTACACGAGTTTCATTTCCAGCAATCTAACGAAAAAAAGTATGTGTGTAAATAATCCAAATCTATATGATAAAATAACTCCGGCAGCCGTGGCAGATTTTTACCGCGGTCCTGAGGAGTACTTGGTAAGCATCAATTCAAAGAACGGACAAGATCGGAGATTGAGCAGCCAAAAAATAATAGGTCTAAATATAAACAGGTTTTTAGATTGGCTTCTTAGGATTTGTCTCTGCTGAGACAAATTTTTCTTATATAAGAATTGAAAAAGTCAATAAATTGGAACACAAAAAAGAAAGGAGTTCACATTGCCTTCAGTCGTTTTACGAAATGGAGAATCACAGCAAGGGTTATCGCGCCGTTTCAGGAAGAAAGTCATTCGCAGTAGAATACTCAGCGAAGTTCGCAAACGCAGGTGGTTCGTATCCCGGGTTGCACTAAGGCGGGAGGAAAAGAAAAAAGCCATCCGCCGTGCACAGCAACGCAGAAAATATCCTAACTATAAAAAATAATCTACTGAAAGAATACGCAGGCAGGATCAGGGTCATTTTGCCTGCGCGTTTTTTACGTCTCTAGCATTTTGCCCTCTTACTTATTTTTCCATTTGTCATCTTTCAAATTCAAAGAATTCTCTTGCAGCCTCCTTACCAGCTTTTAATAATTGTTGGTATTCCTTACTTTCTGGTGGAAGATCAAACTGCGTTGATGAGATATCACAGTTACTGATCTCGATCGTTCGCTGTTTATCTGCCACATTCTCTGCCAGATCAGATATTTGGTGTGAATCATATAGGCTGCGCACTGTCAGGTCTAAGAACTCCCATAAATTTTTCGGGTCTTCCACCTTATCATCATCAAATAACTTACGGGGAAACAGGAACAGTCCCAACGTCTCCCAGTTAATCCCATCTCGATACGATCTACTCTCCTTTTCATACTCTGGCTGGTCAAAAATATGGATCGGATAATTGTTGAAAAGTCCGCCGTCCACGTAATAATCTCCCGCTCCTATCCTTGTACCATCAAAACGCAGCGCCTCAAAGAACAAAGGGATAGACATCGACATACGCACCGCATCCGCTACTGCCACATTTGGTGTGTTATCGGCTGAAAACACTTCCGCCCGGTGCCGGGAGATATTCGACGCGACAATATGCAGGTTCCTGTACCCCAGTTTCTGGAAATCGCCAAAAGTAGCCCGAGGATTACCTCGGCACTGATCCGCAATGATAGACTGCATCCAATCATAGAAATACACGCTTGAATACCATCCGAATTTTTCAATCAGGCGCGTGTAATTTTCTGAATTCTTAAGAAGAATAATATTCTTCCTGTTCCTATTAACTGCTCGCTGGGGTACTTTCTGCAGGTCCAACGTATTGAACATTTCCAGTATCTCCGCCGCGTTCTTTCGAAAACTGACAAGTGTAGCCGCGACAGCACCCGAAGATGTGCCTGCCACCCGCTTAATATTCTTAAGTACATCCAGCTCTTCCAACACTTCCAATGCACCCATATAAGCGATTCCCCGAACGCCGCCTCCCTTAAACACCAGATTACGGTACATCCCTCTCTGGATACCGTGTTCAAATTTCTTTTTGATCCTGTTTAGAATGTTTTTAATACCCACGATTTTTTTAAAATCCTTTTGTGTTTTCTTTTCAATTATTCTACGGTGGAATCACAATTTAGTTTTGGTATTTATTTAGAAATTCAGGTACTTTAACCGGTTTATACTTTTTTTTGATACTGTTGGCATTCAAAAATATTATTTTATCTTCCATAATTAATAAAAAATGAAGTCTCCCCGCAACAAGCTGCAGAGAAATATCCTCTTTTTGATTATAATTCTGTCTACTTTGAAAATTCTATGGAATAATTTCTTCAAAATAAGGATGGTATTTATATGAAGAACGTCATTTTGATCGGCGTGCTGGGGGCATTCGCGACCGGTATAGCCATTGGTCTACAGGCTTATTTAAGTGGTAAAGCTGGGAACGTGGTTGGACCTTTTAATACAGGTTTATGGACCAATTTACTAGGCGGAGCGCTGGCAGGGCTCATTCTCCTCGCTATACGGTTTCTTAGTAAAGATACTAGCAGCACCCTCACCCGGAACGCTCTTGTAATGATCTTCATGTCCGGGGCACTTGGGATCATCATCATCACGGGTATAGCTTACTCCATCAACCTTGCAGGCATCACCGCTGGTATTGCCGCTGTTTTCCTGGGGCAGATGGTTGTCAGCACAATCGCGGATTCAATGGGTTGGGGTGGTGTTGAACCCATTCCGCTAGATTTCCGCCGTATCATCGGCCTTATCATCATGAGCATATCCGTCGTATTACTCTTACCTCGTAAATAGATAATTAAAATAGAAAAGAGATGGGTTTCTCCCCTCTCTTTTCGAATCTAAGATCGTGAGAAACGACCGCCTTTATTTATCTTTGCTGTCCTTGTTTTTTCCCATTCCACCGCCGCCATCCTCCAAATGCTCGCCGTCATTCCCCTGATCTTTCTTCTGCCCTTCCCATGCATGTTCATATGCATATTCATAAGCATAACTAAATAGGAGCTGGTTGGTTTTCTTATCGTATAGGTTGACTTTTCCTTTTTGTGGCGCACCGTTGATATTGCAAGCAGCAGTATCGCCCTCGACCGTGCAGTCAAATCGTGTACCATCTATCTCCGCGTATACATAATTTCCTTCTTTACCACCCAACCCAAACAACAGTATGCCTTCCTCATCATTTACTTCAAATGAAAGATTGCCACTTCCATTCTGTCCGCTTTTTTCTTCGGATTCCGTTTCTTCCACATCGCTTACTGCAGAAGACGCCACCTCAGCCTCATCCAAACCGTCTATTACCATCTCCGGCGTTTCTTCATTTTCATCGATGGGCAGACTCAATTTTGTATTGGTCTCCAGCATTTCCTGTATTTGGACATGAAGATGATCTGCTTCCTCCCCATCCTCAATAAATTCTTCCATTAAACGTGCCTGTTCTTGTAGTTTTTCCTTTAATTTAAGCCGCAGTTTGACAGCTTCTTCTGGGTTTTCTGGCTAAAGGCGAGCCATTGTTTTTGTTAATAATTCGGTGTGTTGCTGGTAACCATCTACTGCTTTTTCCAAAGAGATACTGGGAAAATAGAAAAACCGCAGGGCTTTCAGTCTCCTGCGGTTAATCATTCGATGATTATTATTTAGAATTAATTGAATGCAGGAGGTGTCTGGTTCATTGGTACTGATGTGAAAAATTCACCATTCATGAAAAACACCTCCTTTTCTTTTTATTGAATGACAGAATTCTATCGTATTGATAATTAACCGTCAACTGGATAAATGTACTATTTATTCATCGGTGATGAATAAATGTTAAAATCTCTAATTCGAACTAGTATAATTTAAGTTTTGTGAATCAATGTAGAGGAAAACTTATGGCAAGAACTCAATCATCACAAATGCCTGAAATTCGTGGCAAAGGAAAGTGGGTAAAAAAATTACTCGCTTCCCAAACTCGCAAAGCAATAATCTTATCAAGCGCCCATGGAATGCATGATACCTATTCAGGGTTCATCGCACCTTTACTTCCTTTCTTAATCGATCGGCTTTCCTTATTAAAAGCAGAGGCTGGACTTTTCATCCTCGTTTATCAGGGGATTTCCATTCTCCAGCCGGTCATCGGCCACATTGGTGATCGTACAAACCTCCGCAAGTATGCGTTGATTGCTCCCGCGGTTACGGCAGTTTTTCTTAGTTTGCTAGGTACCGCACCTTCCTTTTCGATCGCGCTGTGGTACTGCCTGATCGCAGGAATCTCATCAGCTACCTTGCATGCCATATTGCCCGCACTTGTGAGTAGTTTCTCTGGTGATAACGTTGGGAAGGGATTGAGCATTTGGATGGTTGGCGGTGAATTAGGGATTATGGTTGGTCCAATTCTTGTGACCGCTGTCATCGCAATTTTCTCCATGCAAGCAACCCCCTGGCTTATGCTTGGCGGAATTATCGTTTCATTAGTTTTAAGTTTGTTACTAAAAGACCTCCCTCACCATAACTCCTCGGTTAAGCAGCAATTAAAAATTCCCGTTAAAGACTTGATTAAAATATTATTACCCTTAGTTGGCATCGGAACCATGCGATCTCTCTTAAGAACATCCTCACAGCTCTACCTGCCTGTTTTCTTGATCGAGAATGGCGCCAGTGTCTGGTTTGCGAGCATCTCCCTCAGCATCTTACAGGGAATTGGGGTGATTGGTACAATTCTGGGCGGATCCCTGAGTGATCGGTTGGGTTACAGAATAACAATGGTTCTTTCACTGATACTATCTGCAATCGCAATGCTGGCTTTTTCTTCATCTCAGGGATTTGTGCAAATAATCTTTCTGAGCATTCTTGGTATTTCATCTCTCATGGTTTTACCGGTTGGGTTGGCAATAGTGCATCGGAGTTTCCCTCAAAACAGGTCCCTCGCGAATGGTTTATACCTGGCCTCGCTTTTCGGGATTAATGCGTTGGCAGGAGTTGTGACAGGGTTTATGTATGATCAGATCGGCGGTCAACAAACTTTCTTCTGGAGTGGATGGGCTGCATTTTTTGGAATCCCATTCATCTTCCTGCTGCCAAGAGAAGGGGAATTGCACAATAACATTTAGAGAGGTTCTTTTGACCACGCTGCTGTATCAGACAAATAGTTATCTAAAAGAGTTTCCCGCCAAAGTGGTTAGCGTCATGGCGGATGCTCATGCTATCCTTCTCGATCAAACTGCGTTTTATCCGGGCGGTGGTGGGCAGGTATACGATCAGGGCATCATTGAATTCAATCGGGTAAAGACTGTTCTCAAACGTGCTAAATACAGCCCCGATGGCATCCTTCATGTTTTAGAAGATGGAGAGCCGATGCCAGGGGTCGGATATGAAGTTACCGGAATCCTCGATTGGGATCGGCGCTACAAAGTAATGCGTACCCATACCGCCATGCACATTTTATGCGGAACAATATTCCGAGATTATAGCGCGCTCGTCACTGGCTGAGACATTGAACCTCTCAAAGGGCGAATGGATTTTGAATTTGAGAATCTTACTAAAGATCTAGTCGTAGTTATTGAAAGCGCCATCAATAAAGAAATCGCAGCTGCAAGGGAAGTCCGCGTTGCCATCCATACCCGCGAAGAAGCTTTTAAAATCCCGGACCTAATCCGCACAAAGATCAACTTACTCCCCCCGCATATAAAAGAAGTGCGTACCGTTGAGATCGTCGGCCTCGACCTTCAGGCGGATGGTGGTACGCACGTAAATAACACCTCTGAGGTCGGCACAATCCATATCACCGATTACAAAAGCAAAGGCAGGATCAATAAGCGCCTTTATATCGAATTGGAGCCATAAAATCAATGCAACCATCATCATCAAAAATGGTTGTTAATCGTGTAGAATGATAATCTATACTATCTAATAAAAGAGGTGAATTATGCTTAAAATTGTAATGGATACTGCTGGTGATATGGCTGAAGGTTGGCAGGAAAAGTATGATATAGATTTGATTCCCATTAACATTATCCACAAGGGGAAAACATACCTCCAGGGGATCGATATCAGCTATGAAGATTTTTACCAAATGGTTGAAAAAGAAGGAGCCATTCCCTCCACGTCACAGCCATCACCATTTCAATTCGTTGAATTCTACCGTCAGGTCGCGAAAAAAGATGACCAAGTCTTATCCATCCACGTTACCGAAAAACTTTCCGGCACAATGGACTCATGCAATCAGGCCGCAAAGGAATTAAAAGGTGAACTCAACATCACTCCATTCGATTCCGCATCCGGTACGGTTTTGATGGGTATGATGGCAAGAGATGCCCGCATCATGGACCGAAATGGCAAATCTCTACCGGAGATCATTAAACGGCTGAAAATAATTAGAGATCAGCATAGGTTAGTGTTTACCCTTGATACCCTGAAATTTGCCCGCATGAGCGGTCGAATCAAGCACCTTCAGGCAGCATTAGCAGCCTTACTGAAAGTAAAACCCATCATTGAACTCAAGAAAGGTGAGCTCGAAATGGGTGAAAAAGTGCGCTCCCGTTCCAAATCCACTGATCTCGTGTTCAATAAAATAAAGAGTACGTTTGGGGATCAGCGCATTATGGCGGGTATTGTATATGCACGCGACAAGCAATCTGGGATAGATCTATTCCAGCGTGTCATCGAAGGTTTCAACTGTGAGGAAGCCATGATGGGTGAACTCTCAATTTCTCTGGCAGCTCACTTTGGCCCCGGAACGCTGGGGATCGCAGCTTATCCTGTCGAAGAATAAGACAGGGCAGTCGAAAATTCATATTTTCTTGTTTTCATATTAGTCCACTTCATTACCAATATGGCTTTGTGCTAAAGAGTCACATTTTGTCTTATCAACTTGCTTTAAATTATAAAAGCAATGTCATCAGACACCGCTTTAATGAAGGTTAAAATGGAATCTACTTCTCTCCAAGCGATTTCACTGTCCCAATCCCGCTGATGTCCATATTGAGAATTGGGTTTCCAAAATACTGCAGGCTTCCCAATCCACTCAAGTCAACATCCAAATCGCTTTCCACCCACAGCACAGCTTTTCCCGTGCCGGATATATCGATTCTTGCCTTATTGCTCTTAAGATCTTCTGCATTATAGTTTCCCGCCCCGCTCAGTTCGATTCGCTGATCTTCTACACTACCCCAAATTTCCACATTACCCAAACCACTGACTTCAAGATTCAACGAGTCTGCTTGCAAAGCTCCAATATAAGCATTACCAGAACCACTGATCTCAAAATCCAGAGCCGAAGTTTCTAACGCTTCAATTTCTATATTTCCCAATCCGCTTATTTCAATTCTTTCCAAGTTTTTAACAGTAAGATGATAGCTGATTTCTTCAGTCGGTTCGATGCTCACAAAATCATCCACGCCCAAACGCAGGCTTCTTCCATAAATATCACTGTTCAGATATTTAATTATATTGTCTTCTGCCGTGATCTCGAGTGATTCTTTACTCCCTTGTTCAATAATTAGAGTTCCGATACCGCTCAGCTCTACCGCAGTAAACCCTGATACCTGGCGCGTCTCGGTGATAATTTCTCCGGACCCCAATACCCGCGTATACCTTACTGGCAAGATGCATCCGCTGACTAATACAGAAAGGGCTAATATATAAATTATTTTTAATTTCCTCATTTGCTTTTTCAATAAATCAGAATAACCGCAGCCAGTCCGTCCCAAATATGATCGAGGCGGCAATCATTAGAAAGAGGATCATCAGTATAAACCCGCAGCCACATCCCATGCAGGACCCGCTCTTATAGCCAAATCGCTCTTGCATCCAATCAAAGACCTTATCTAATAAAAAGAGCTTGAACAAGCCCGATAAACATCCTGGACGTCGATTATCCATCTTTAATTTCCTTTCTGCTATTGTCTACGAAATTTTTTGCAAAGGGTTTCTTAATAAATAGGTTCTATTGCCCCATTCAGGGATGCACAATCAGGATAAATTCCCCTTTCTGGCCTTTCATTTCTTGAAGGATATGCTCTGTAGTATCATGCAGTACTTTTTCAGCGTCCAATGTGAGATTAAAAGCCAGGGTGATCTTGCGTGCTCTACCAAAAACAGTTATTACTTCCGAAAGCAAACGGGATAATCGGTATGGCGCATCCATTAATATTATCGGGATTCGCATCTTCTTTAAAGTGTTCAATTTCTGGCTTCTGATCTCTTTCTTCCTTGGCAGGAATCCAACAAAATAAAACTCCTCCAAAGGTAGTGGAGACAATGAAATAGCCGCCATCAGCGATGACGGACCGGGCACAGGAATTACCGGTACCCCGTTCTCCATGGATAGTCGGATCAATTCCGTACCTGGATCAGCAAAAGCAGGTGTGCCGCAGTCAGAGATTAAGGCATAACTTTTACCTTGAGTTAATTCCTCAGCAATCATCAGGGAACCTTCTTTTTCATTGTGTTCATTAAGCACGATAAGCTCTTTTTCAGCCATACCTAATTTTTTAAGCAGTGTACTGCCCTGACGATATTCCTCAATGATGACCGCGTCAACTTCAACCAACACATCCAGCGCACGGAGGGTAATATCCCGATAATTGCCAATGGGGGTGGAAACAATATATAAGCAACCTTTCATTTAAAATAACCTTCTTTCAAAGTAGAGCCATCCTTACCTTTTTTGTTGATCTTATTATTCTATTTGATTCAATATTTCTAAATCAAACAGGCATCTCACCACCACCATACTTGTTATGTTCCCCTGTGGCTTACTATTAACAATATTTATATGGTGAAATTTTTTAATCAGTATAATAATAGATAATAAATTATAGTAGAAAGAACAAAATGGTATCGTTTTTAGAGCAATTTAATCCAATCATTCAATCTTTATTCGCGACTTTTTTCACCTGGGGGGTTACTGCGCTAGGTGCAGCAGGTATTTTTTTATCAAAAGAGATCGACCGTAAACTTTTGAATGGCATGCTGGGATTCGCGGCAGGTGTCATGATCGCCGCCAGCTATTGGTCATTATTAGCACCTTCCATTGAAATATCAGAAAGTTTAGGCTTAGTACCATATCTCCCGCCAGCGATCGGTTTCATGCTTGGCGGAGCTGTATTATGGCTGATTGATAAGATTCTACCGCATATCCACAAGAATCTTCCAACTTCTTCAGCAGAAGGAATTAAAACATCCTGGCATAGAAGTATCCTACTTGTCTTAGCAATCACACTGCATAACATTCCGGAAGGGATGGCAATCGGCGTCGCTTTTGGAGCAGCCGCAGCTGGAGTTCCAGGAGCAAGTATTACCAGTGCGATTGCACTCGCCATTGGCATTGGCATTCAAAATTTTCCAGAAGGATTAGCAATCTCTGCCCCCCTTAAACGTGAAGGATTATCCAGTGGAAAAAGTTGGTGGTATGGGCAGCTTTCCGCGATTGTTGAACCAGTAGGCGCGGTGATTGGCACTGTTGCTGTCACCCTGATGCGGCAGGTACTCCCATATGCCCTCGCTTTTGCGGCTGGCGCGATGATCTTCGTAGTGATTGAAGAATTGATCCCTGAATCTCAGACAGGGTCTAATACGGATATCTCCACGGTAGGCGCCATGATTGGGTTTACTGTAATGATGATTCTTGATGTGGCATCGGGATAATTCCTGAATCAATGAAAAAAATATCAAAACTCTCTCGAGCTGCTTTACTCGTCGCGTTAAGCTTCGGCATCAATAAACTAATAGCCATCCTGCGGCAATTGATCATTGCCCGTCAATTTGGCCTCTCATCAGACCTGGATGTATTCAATGTCGCCAACAACATCCCTGATATGCTCTATTCCCTCATATCGGGTGGTGCGCTAGCCGTTGCTATTATCCCGGTGCTAACAGAAGTGATGACCCGTAAAAACCAGGGTGCGGCTTGGCGGGTTTTCAGCCAGGTAGCAAATATTGCTTTTTTTGTCACAGCAGTCTTATCCACGTTAGTAGTAATTTTCGCCTGGCCGCTTGTACAGCATCCCTTGGGTATTGCGCCTGGGTTCGATATCAACCAGCAGACCCTCGTTGTGCACCTAATGCGTATGAACCTGATTGGAACACTTATCTTTTCGATGGCTGGTTTATTGATCGCCGGGTTACAAGCAAACCAGCATTTCCTGCTGCCCGCGCTGGGGCCAATTCTATATAATATTGGGCAAATCTTCGGAGCAGTCTTTTTATCACCTGAAAATGGGTACCAGATCGGTTCCTTTACTCTACCCACCATGCAGATGGGAGTCGATGGGCTTGTATACGGTGTGCTGATAGGTTCCGTCCTTTATTTCATCATCCAGATACCCGGTTTAATCATATACCGATTCAAATGGACGCCATCGGTCAACTTCAGCGACCCTGATGTTCAAAAAATCCTGGTTATGCTTGGCCCGCGAGTTGTAAGCATGCTGTTTTATCAGCTTACTTTTATTGCCCGCGATAACATCGCATCCCATCTTCCACTGGGATCAGTTACCGCTCTTACCTACGGTTGGATGATCCTTCAGGTACCAGAAACACTGATTGGTACCGCGATCGGTACAGCCCTCCTCCCTACATTATCCGAGTATATTGCGAAAAAGGATTTTAAGAGATTTAAGGAAACTATTCAAAACGTTGGGCACGTTCTTATCGCTCTCTCCATACCTGCAGCGGTCCTCTTATCCGCCGCATTAGAACCCTTCCTCACATTCGCATTCGGTTTTAATACTTCTGGAACTAATCTACTACTGGGTGTCACTCAAGCGTTTCTAATTGGTTTATTAGGACACGTATTCTTGGAATTAGGCGCCCGTATATTTTTCGCACAGCAGAATGCCAGGATACCCCTGATAGGATCTGGAATTAACCTTTTCCTATATTTGATCTCAAGCAGAATATTAGCTGATCATCTTGGAGCAGTTGGGGTCGGTCTTGCAGACGCAATCGCATTTAGCGGGCAGGCATTGTTCTTGATGGGAATATATAAAATTCACCTTTCAACAAATGAAAAACCACAATTTAAAATAATATTACCTCTAAAGAAGATCATTCCCGAAAAGAAAACGATAGTAACCCTCTTTCGTACTCTTTCTGGAAGCGTGGTTGGGGGTACCGTGATTTGGCTGATAATTAACCATCTTCAATGGAATTTAAATGATCTTGTTCTTGGTGTATTCGCCGCTTTTATGGGAGTATTAACAACTATTCCATTTATCATCCCGGAATTGCGTTTATTACTCAAACTATAAAATATCAATAAAGGTATAATAACGCGCATGGTTAGCAAGAAAATTGAAGACACACAACCAATTAAAATCAATTCTCCAGAAGAATTTTCAGAAAATGATCATGTCCCCAATGATCTAAGCGATACACAGTCTATTAAGATCAAACCCAAACGCTGGAAATCAATTGTTTTGGGATTGTTGTTGATCTTCTTCTTCGCTATTGTCGGTGGGAGTATTGGTTATTTCAGCGGTATCAAGCAGCGGATCTCACGGGAAAATGAAGAAGTAATCACTCAGGCAGCGGTTCATTTTCAATATGGCATTCAGCAATTGGACGCGGGAAATTACGAATTAGCTCGCATTCAGCTCGAATATGTACTTCAGATATATCCAGATTTTCCAGGTATTAAAGAAAAATATGTCGAAGTAATGGTGAAATTAGCAAACGGATCTGTACCCGCTGATCAGATTATACAACCTACCCAAACAGTGGATACACGTGGGGCGGAAGCATTATTTAACCAGGCATCGCAGGAGATACAAACACAGCAATGGCCGCTTGCAATCCTATCCCTCGAAGCATTGCGTAATGAAGATTATACATACCGCACAGTAGAAGTGGATGGAATGTACTACACAACTCTTCGGTACCGTGCGGTAGAATTAATTGTTAATGAGGGAAACCTTGAAGAGGGGTTATATTTCCTGGCATTGTTGGAAAAATATGCGCCCCTCGACCATGACGCTGTTAATTATGCAAGTTGGGCACGTCTCTATTTAACCGGAGCGAGCTTCTGGGATATTGACTGGCCGCAGGTTGTTAATTACTTTGGCCAATTAGCCGCGGCTTTTCCTTATATGCATGATGGGACTGGGTGGACTGCTACCGATCGTTATCTGAAGGGTTCAGAATATTATGGTGATCTATTGGCAGGCGAAGGGAAGCATTGTGATGCGTTCCAACAATACCAGAACATCCTAAATTATTCAGCTCTTGATGACATTCAGGTTAAATATGATCAGTCCTATATAAAATGCTACCCGCCAACAGCAGTACCTCAACCCACTGAAACAGAATCACCGGAAGCGACACCAACAGAAACACCGACAGCGACACCGACAGCGACAGCGACACCAGGTTAGTGAACGTAAGAACCAACTGCCGAAGAAAATCCTCCAGAAGGCGATTAATAATTAGTTCCTACTTCTAACAAAGCTGTGAAATATCTCTGCTCTTTTTATTATTTTATTGTCGCAATGAGATCATGCATCAACGCGCCGGTGACGCGAGCATTTACCAATGTCCCAGGTTCAATGATGCCCTGCACCAATACCATTCCGTCAATCTCTGGTGCATCACGGTATGAACGGCCAATAGAAATTCCATCTCCATTTCCCTCGATAAGAACCTGCATGTCTTGATCAATGAATGCCTGATTCTTCTTCAGAGAGATTACTTCCTGCACTCGAGCAAGGTTCTGAATGCGCTCATTTTTTATTTCTTCCGGAATATCATTTTCCATTTGAAACGCATAAGTCCCCGCTTCATGATAATAAGGAAAAATTCCCACGTGGTCAAACTCTATTTCCTTCACAAAATTAATCAATTCCTGATACTCTTGTTGTGATTCACCAGGGAAACCAACAATAAACGTGGTGCGTAGTGATAAATTCGGCATCGCTGATCTCATTTTCTTTATGGTCTGTTTTACTGTCTCCATATTTGAGGGGCGACGCATGCGTTTTAATATATTTGGATGAGCATGTTGGAGGGGAATATCTAAATAAGGTAAAACCTGAACATTCGCTTTCATCACCTCGATCAGCTTCTCAGAGATGGATCCAGGAAAAGTATACATTGTTCGTATCCAAGGGATGTTCTGAACTACTTCGGTAAGAGACAATAACAAATCCGGCAGTCCATCCTCCAAACCAATATCACGCCCGTAAGCTGTAGAATCCTGTGCAATCAAGATAATTTCTTGGATCCCCATCTTTTCCAACTGCTGGGCATCTTTTATGATTTCTCGTTCCGGTCGGCTGACCATCGGTCCTTTTATCAAGGGTATTGCGCAATACGAACAGCCTCGGTCGCACCCGTCTGCAATCTTCAGATATGCACTTTTCCCTTGAACGGCATATCGGGATATTTTATTAGGTCCCGGCAAAATGGATTCAGTTTCTGGAAAATAAAAATAAGGGTTCGATGGGTTTGTATCTAAATGCCGGATGACTTTTATTATTTCCCCCCACCGCCGTGTGCTGATAGCCGCGTCTAAACCATTTACTATTTCTTTTAGATGTGATTTTTCTCTTTCACTCATACAACCAGCTGCAATTAGAAATTGATTCTTCCGTTTCTTTTCGGAAAATTCCTGCAGGACCTGGATAGACTCTGCTTTTGCCGGCTGAATAAACCCGCATGTATTTACAATGATCACATCGGAATCCTCGGGATTCATACAGGGCTGAAATCCGTAGGATTTTAGTATCCTCTCCATCGAATGTGAATCAACTGTATTTTTTGCACACCCTAATGATTCTATATAAAAAGATTTGATTTTTTTTTCTGCGGACATAAGTGGTAACCATTCTATCATCATCTAAAAACCGTCACCATCTATAAATATTTTTTCGCTTGATGATTATCTTCATTTCTTTGAGCATAAGATTAAGCTATAATTTCATGCTAGGAGTCAATTAATAAATGAGTAAAATTTGTGTTATCGGAACCGGGTACGTGGGATTAGTAACTGGTGTATGTTTCGCTGACCTCGGAAACGAGGTGCAGTGTCTCGATATCAATGAAAAACGTATTAAGGAATTAATTAATGGCACAATGCCAATTTATGAACCAGGGTTGGAGGAAATAGTAGATTGCAACGTAAAAGCGGAACGATTATCTTTCACAACCGATTATGAAGCAGCGCTAAAACAGGCGGAATTTGCCTTTGTCGCAGTCGGTACACCTTCAGGTGTTGATGGGGAAGCAGATTTGCAGTATGTTCGCAGTGCGGCCGAAAAAATTGCTGAGGTAGTTGACCATCCTATTATTGTGGTCAATAAATCAACAGTTCCTGTTGGTACCGGTGATTGGGTAGCTGATATTATTACAAAAAAACGCGGAAGCGATAAGTTGGATTTTTCAGTCGTTTCTAATCCCGAGTTCTTACGTGAGGGAAGTGCGATCAATGATTTTATGCATCCGGATCGAATTGTACTTGGATCATTAGATCGAACAGCGGCAGAGAAAGTTGCCAAATTATATACTTCTTTACGTTCTCCCATTTTGATCACAGACCTGCGGACTGCCGAGATGATTAAATATGCTTCAAACGCTTTCTTAGCAACAAGGATATCTTTTATTAATGAAATAGCCAATATTTGCGATGAGCTGGGTGCTGATGTTAGGGAAGTAGCCGATGGAATGGGGTTGGATAAACGTATCGGCCGCAGTTTCCTAGATGCCGGATTAGGTTGGGGGGGAAGTTGTTTTCCAAAAGATGTCAAAGCTCTAGCCCATATGGCTGTTCTTCATAACAGCCAACCGCAATTACTGCAAGCGGTTATGGATATTAACCGCAATCAAAGGCGGCGCGTGGTCTATAAACTTCGCAATATTCTAAATGGATCCCTTTCTGATAAGAAAATTGGGATTCTTGGTTTATCCTTCAAGCCGAATACAGATGATACGCGTGAAGCACCAGCTACTGAAATCATTCATCTACTTCTCAATGAATCTGCAACTATTCAGGCATATGACCCACAGGCAATGGAAAACGCAGCTAAAGAACTACCAGAAATCACATTATGCAGAGACCCTTACGAAACCGCAACCGGGGTGGATGCGCTTATTTTAGCAACTGAATGGAATGAGTTTAAACAGCTGGATTTTAAGAAAGTTTATGATCTTATGCGTACTCCTGTTCTGGTAGACGGCCGTAATCAATGGGACAGTAAGCTCCTTCGCGAAATAGGATTTACGTATTTTGGCATCGGTCAGGGTAACCAAATCAACAATGGTTCTAAATCTAAATAACATTTCAACATGTTTTTTCTAAAAAACAACTCCTCTAATACTTTCACTATCTTCCACAAGTATTTACCTACTTTTAATCATACGTCCAAAATAATCGGCAGGATTTTTCTTCACACGAAGAATATTTATCCTTACCAATTTATAAAAGAAAAATTGATGACGATTGTTTTTTATTGATTTACACCGCAACTAATTATTTTTTTCAGGTGTTAATGTAATCGTTAGGAAATGCAAATATATTTCAATTAAAAAGGAGTTAAGAATGGCAATAATTATGGATAGTAAGCAGAAAAAACGTGCCCAGTGGGCCTGGTATCTTTACGATTTTGGAAATTCAGCGTACGCTGCCGTTGTTTTACTGGCTGTATACGCTGCATATTTTAAGGATGGTGTAGTTGGCGGCGCAAAAGGGTCCTTATTATGGGGTGTATCATTGTTTATTGCAGGGTTAGTCGTAGCTATTATTTCGCCAATTTTGGGTGCTATGGCCGACTATTCCGGGCGGAAGAAAATGTTCCTGTTCATTATGACAGCTATTTCCACAGTGTTTACTGGATTGCTGTTTTTTGTTGAGAAAGGAAACATTTTTCTTGGTATGCTGTTATTCATCATCGCGGAAATCGGTTACCGCGGTGGCCAGACCTTCTATAACGGGTTGCTCACTGATATTGCGGATGAAGACGAAATCGCAAAGGTCTCCGGTAATGGATGGGCTGTTGGCTCTGCTGGCGGGATTATTTGCCTGATTATTGTTTTGGCTATGATAACCTTGAATCCAGGGAATACTATGATCGTTCGTTTTTCATTGGTGTTCACTGCGGCTTACTTCATTATATTCGCTCTTCCCGCTTTCCTTTGGATCAAAGAAGAACCCAACCCGCAGGAAAAAGGCGGGAAAAGTTATTTCCAAATTGCGCTTGACCGTGTTAAAACAACTCTCCGCTCAGTAAAGAATTTCAAAGAGTTCATTAAATTTATGGTCTCTCTCTTGATCTACAATGATGGCATCATCGCCGCTCTAGATTTTGCCTCAATAATCGGACTTGTTCTCTTCGGAATGACCAGTGAAAGCATGATCATTTTCGTCATCATAGTCCAATTCACCAATGTGATTGGAGCCTATATTTACGGCCGCTCAAGTGAAAAGACTGGCATCAAGAAAGGTCTCATAGAATCTCTCGTCTTAATGATTGTCGCAGTTGTTGGGATGATGTTCATTCAGACAACTACAGCATTTTATATTGTCGGTGCTTTGGCTGGTTACGCAATGGCGGGGGTACAAATGCTAAGCAGAACGATGGTGAGTGTATTCGCTCCGGAAGGAAAAAGTGCGGAATTCTATGGCTTCTTTTCACTTACCGGACGTACTTCATCCATCATCGGGCCTCTAGTTATGGGCGCATCTGCGACCGGCATCTCGGCCTGGGTTATGAATTCTTTAGTTAAATCAGGTGTCGCTGGAGTGGGAGATGCAAACGCGTTAATTATTTCCGAACAGATCGGACATCGAGTTGCCCTGATCACAATCATTTTCTTCCTCCTCGTTGGCCTTATGCCATTATTATTCGTGAATGAAGAAGAAGGGCGAAGAGCCGCGAAAGCAGCCAGCATTAATAAATAATCGGAAGTAAAAATAGTATGGTATCCCAAGAGCCAACTTATAAACCAAACCGCCAATTACGGAAAGTGTTGCAGTGGATGGCGCGTGGGTTGTTCCACATACTTTCACAATTTGAAGTGGAAGGAGAAGAGAATTTTCCTAAGTCTGGACCCTTGATCATGGTTGGCAATCACTTCAGTTTCCTTGATCCTCCCGCTTTCATCAGTGTAGCCCCATGGCCAATGGAATTCATCGGAGGCGCGGTAACTCCACATGCACCAAAGATTGTTCGATTCATCCCAAGGTTATGGGGATACCTCCCTGTTTTCCGCGGGACTGGTTCAACCTATGCGTTAAAGGAAGCAAAAAGAATTCTGGATAATGGAGGAATTATTGGGATATTTCCGGAAGGTGG
>SDBT01006345.1_pt1 | contig 19642 bp, 20 predicted proteins | sample 2277101 | NCBI WGS metagenome assembly SDBT01 (sample SAMN10404973, study PRJNA504765) | marine sediment metagenome | isolation source: marine sediment core GS10_PC15, 103 cmbsf | place: Arctic Ocean: Southern Knipovich Ridge | collected 2010 | reverse complement strand
GTTATTCGCTGTTTGATTGTCTCCTATAAACAGTGTTCCATTTCCGGATGGACTGGCACCAGGTTCTCCATCATTACCAATAATATGGGTCGGAAAACTCGGCGTCGCTGTCCCAATCCCAACCCTATCATTTGCATCATCTACTACGAGAGTAGTGGTATCTACTGCCAAGCTTACGGCGGTTATTAAACCATCATCACTAATTTCAACTTGACTTGAATTGCCGAACTTATGGTGTGCCGTGCCGCTAAAACCGTAAAAGAAATCCTTAGCTGCTACGGTTGGAACTGCTATATCGAATCCCGCATCAAGATTATCTATATCCCCCGTAAAATATGTCCAAGTCGTCGATTCTATCACTCCGCCCTTAGCAGTACTAAAACCAGCAACAGCTGGTGCAACTCCCACCCCAACCCCACCGTCAAAGCGGCCTGTGCCAGTGGTTAGCAGGTTCTCTGTGGTATTAGTCCAGTCGATATGCTCGTTGGCAACGTAGTTTAGGAGCAAGTCGTGGTCAAGCAAACCGGCCATAACATCAAGATTGGTTAATCTACTGAATCGGGTCATTTATTTGTTTTCCAATTCCCTTTTTAGCTCTGCAAGAAAATCGTCTTCTTTAAGTTGTTTCATTGCCAACACAAGTGCTTCGCCATAGTTCTTGACCCACTGCACCTGAAGTGATTTAATTTCCGATTGTCCCTCTTTGGAAAACTGGTTAAGGAACTTGGGTATATCGTCCTGTTTCATATTTCCAAGAGGAGAATTGTTTATTGCCGATTGCCTAAATGCAGCACGAAGGTCTTTTAGTTTTTCTGGTTTTGTGTCCTTGAAAATACCAACAATGTAATCTGCCGCATCTTCTGGGTCGCCAACAAGGACTTGTCTTGCAATCATTTCAAGGCTAAGCGTGCGAGGGCCAGGCAACCTTGCAGGTCTTCCAAGCACAACTCTACCGGTTGCTCTTTCTACGGCAGTAAGTTCCCCCTTTTTCTTTCTGAAATCAAATGACCTCTGTCGCCATTTGGCATAGTTTGCAGTTAAGTTTTCTTCTTTGTCAAAAAATGTTCTATCTATCCTGTCCAAAACTCCCTGTGCCTGCTTGGCCGCCGGAATGTCCTCAAGGATAAATTTCTTCAGGCCATCAGCGGTGGTTGCGGGGTCGTTTTTGACAGCTATAGCTATTCGTGCAATGCTTTCAATAGAACCCACTGTCGGCCCAAATGCCCAGTCCGTAATACCATAAGTCAAGTCAGCCAACATACCGACAATGCCACCATCAACGAGTGCGTTAGCAACTGATTTTGATATTTCTTTAACATTCCTACCGTCTGGGTCTTGAAGGGTTGAAAGCAGGGACTCGTCTTTGTCGGTGAGAAAATCCCTTGCTATGTTATAAAGCTCACCTGCTATCCAAGTACCCAAGATAAACCTTGCCAGTCTCGATGGGTCGCCGGTGGCTATGGTATATTTAAGGACATCTTTGTACATAAACCGCATCTGGTCTGAAGTCCAAACCTTAAACTGGGTGGCTGTTTTTATAAACGGCCTGTTGCCCCACCACATTCTTTTGCTTGCAAGAGTTAAGGGAAATGCCGAATCGGTTACTACTCTATGTAAGACTTCTGACATAACATCATCGTCTATCTTTTCTTCAGATAAGGCATCAGCAAGTTGTTCGTTTGTGAGATTAGTAAGCAAACGACTTCTGACCTGTTGCTGCGATTGACCTACAATGGCAAGCATTCGGTTATACATCTTGCCGACAGTACCGGACTCGCCTCCCATTTCGTGTAGTCTTTTTATGTCTGCTTCAAGCTGAAGCTTCTTAACTATTGCTATGTAGGTCTGATTACCTCTTTCGCTTAGAGCAAACGGCTGACCTATGAATCTTGAAATTGCACCGCCAGAAGCAAACCCTTCAGATAAATGGCCGTGTCCCAAAACTGCACCTCTGCGTATCATCTCGTCCTGGATTCTCTGGGATGTTTTCATAAAGTTATTAAGAAACGGCGGGAACTTAATTGTAGCTCGGATGTTGGTTCCTATTGTCCCGTGCGTTAAACCCTTTGCATACCGGTCAAGCATATTCCTTGTAATAGTCAACGGAGACAATGCAAGTTTGCCCACGAACTGAATAGCCCTTGCCCTTTTGTTCCACTTTCTTGCAGCTACAGAAGCTCTTGACTGGCCGTACTGGGCCTTAATATAATCTTCGAGAAGATTGGCTTGGTCAACACCAATTTCGCCACGTATCCGTTCTATGCTTGTTCGTATATCCTTGAAATTGTCATCTCTTGTAACTCCCCATTGACGAGCGCCCTCAATAGCTTCCCATCCACCCTCGACAATTCCAGATAGGATTACATCTGGGCTCCACTCTCTCATATCCAAATCAAGTTCAATGGTTCTTTTGCCTTCAAAATATCCTTCAGTTCCCCGAAGTCGTGTTCTTCTGTAATTCTGAAGGGCGGCGATTGCGGAATCAACATCCTTGAATTTGCCTTCATTAACTTTGGTTTGTGCCCAAGCAAATACACGATGAGATTTAGCACCTTTAACCTCAGCCTCTTCGAGAAACGCTTTGCCCTTTTTATTCGGAACCTGCGGGAACGCTTTGCCTGTAAGTTCGGCCTTGCGCAATCCTACATCTTGAGCCTCAATCTGCATTAAGTCAAGTTCTACTTTAAGCAACCTTGCTCGCTCTACAAGTCTTCGGGGTTGGCCTTTCTTGCTTATCGCATTATCAGTTAGTTGAGACACAACAGTCTTTTCCTTAGAAGTTAACCCCTTCAATATACCTCTTATATTTTGCGAAGTATCACCTACGTTCTTAGCTGTTCGTGCTGATATTTCTCTTAAATCCCTTTGGACTTTTCTGCCCGCCGAACCCCAAAAGCCAAGAGCATCTTCCGTCCTTAATATATTTCGCCTGATAGCATCTATCGTTCCCACGGCTTCGACAGAGGCTTCTTTCACATTAGCTTTAATAGCATTGGTTTTGGTTTCTACGGTCGTTTTGATAACTTTGGCCTCTACGGTTGGCTCAAGGGGAGTTATGACCCCTGATAGCGGCTCAAGGGGCTTCTCGAACTCCTCACCGACCAGACCCAATCTTCTTTCTATAGGCTCAAGTGGCTTGTCTTTGCGGAATATCTTGGTCGAGGCAAGGCTGACGCCGGCAGGGACAGTAAAGATTCCCGCCTCGACAAGTAAATCTTCCCACGTAGGAATTATTTCATTAAAAGACCCAAGCCCCGTTACTGCCCGCAGAATAGCGCCGACCCTCTCTTCTCCCATTTCCTCAAGAATGCCATCGTAGCCGACCTTTGTAGCGCTTGCCTTTAGGAAATCTGAAAGCGTTCGACCTACTCTGTTGGCAATCCACTTTTCCGAAAGGGATTGCGTGAACTTTTGAATCACAGGGAACTTTTTGCCAATACCAGTTCCAATAGCTAAAGCACCTTTTTTAAGTGATGGCCCTGTAATTTCAGATAAATTCTCAATATATAAATCTGTGAAACTTCTGGCCAATGCTCTAAATGGATTTATGTCAGCATCAGCGAAAACAATAGCACCATCATCTGTAACTTGAATGCCCTCTGTCATTCTCTCGGCTGCGCCCGCTAAAATACGTGGGATGTTCACCGAAGTTCTAACTAAAGAACCAAATCCAGCAGCGGCTACTCTTATGGCCAGCTTGCTTGAACCCCTCTCTGCAAAGCGACCAAGCAGTTTGGTTGCCGCCGTTTTTGCGGCAGCGCTTCCGGTCTTGAACAACGGCCCTGTCAGAAGAAACTCAACCATAAACGCAGGTAATTCAGTAATGCCCTCTGCAATACGACCACCTATTGATATACCACGAGCCTGTTTCTCTTCCAATTCTATCAGCCACACCTCGACAATAGCTAAGTCATTTTTGCGCCTTTGTTGTGCCTGTACCTTTGGTATGAATCTTGTCGAAGGCACAAAGTGCATCTCCGGCGAGAGGACATCCCAAACTTTAGTATCGGGTGGCAAAGTCAGGTTTCTCGCAGCTTCAAACACATCCGCTAATCTGTCAAATTTATAAAGAGAACCAATAAAGGGAATCTTTTCTTGAACTCTTGTATTTGCAAAAGTCTCGATAAATCCTATCGGTTCCGCTGTTCCAAATCTCGCCTTGAGGTCTGCTTGCAACCTTAAAAAATGTAACGATATGTCTGATGGGTCTGCTTCAGACAATTCCGGCATTTGAGTTAATTTTATTATGCCTTCATCCCTTTGCGTTATACCGGAAGGCGTTTCATCGTACACCGGAGCAGGCAAATCTAACGGCACATCTATCCCATCCCCACGAAGGCTTTCGATTAGTTCCTGTTCCCTAATTTCCAATCCAGATGGGGCTAACGTAGCAATATTTGGTTCAGCCAGAGCATCTAAAATATCCTGTTCTCTTGTCTCCAATTCACCAATAGTCATTTGCTCTAATGTTTTTGCCATTACCTTATAAGCCGTTTAAGTTCTCTGATTCTTTCAAGTTCTCTTTGTCTCTCTTCCGTTGTCATTTTATCAATAGGCCGGATTGGTTTCTTCGGCCCGATAAATTCAGAAGGCACTTTAGATATGGTTTTTCGCTGTTCTGTCCTGATTTCAGCCTCCAGCTCTTCCAGCGCTAACCGTTTTCTTCTTTGGTACTGAAGTAATATGCCAAGAGACTCTGCTTTGAATCTGTTCGGGTCAGAGATTTTCTCCCTTCGCATTTCCCTAAACCTGTCATCGACAGCTCTTTCGTACAAGTCCCTGTTGCTTACTTCTGCCTCCCACCTTCGATTGATTCTCTTTTTATCGTCTTCAGTAAGTCCCTTTACGCCAAGCACTAATCTTTCAAATTCATCTCTTGTCTGAATGTCTACAAATTGAAAACTCATCAAGCCCCTACCCTCGTTGTAAGCGTTGGATTTGGCAGTTGCTATTATTTTCTCTTCCACCTCTTCCAAGTCCGCAACAACCTTTGACCTATCAGAGCCATCCAGTTTTGTATAGTTTTCCAATACAATCTTATCAGCTTCGGCCCTGTTTATTGCACCCATATCAAAATCGGTTTCTGCTCGTCTAATTCTGCCTGCCGCAAATGGGTCTGAATCATCTGGGATTATTTGAGTAAGACCCTTCATCATAAACTTAAATTCAGAATCCTTGATTAAAAGTTTTTCGTGCCTTTCGTTTAGCTCGGCAACGGTCAAATCTCCACCAAAGTACTCCCTAATAGTATCGCTTGTAGTTTCGTTTACGAGGTCTTTATGTCTTTGTTCTATTTCTTTATCCCTTGCTTTCTCTGCTATGTTGATGGCAGAGCGAAGTCGAGTTTTGGTCAGTCCGTCAATCGAAGGACTTTTCGCCAGCTCTTTGGCAAGTTCAAAATTTCCAGTTCCAGCTTTGGGGTCGGAGGCCACTTCAATCGCTTCGTGGACGGCATTTACAGCATTGGTTTCCATCAGCTTAACTGCCCGCCTCTCGGCCTCTATTTTTAGTTTTTCTGCTTCTCCAGGTTCATAGGAACTTTTGAACTGTTCATCTAATGCGACTTCGGCCTCGGCAATCTCCTCAAGGCTTCCTTCGGTTAATGCTTTTTCATAACCAGTGGTAACAGCAATTATAGCATCTCTTTCAAGGGCTTTTATTGTGGCAATCTCGCCTGTGTCTTGAAAAGTATCTCCCCATATTCTTAGTTTGTTTTCTGCAAAACCTCTTACTTCGGGCGAAAGTCGTTGCTGGCCTGCAAAGGTCATTGCGTTGTTTCTGTGCCTTAGAAGTATTGCTGCGTGTTCTTCAAGGGGCTTGCCTATTATCTCGGCTTGGTATTCCTGCTCGGCGTTCTCCATAGCAGCATTTATGTTTGAAATGCCAATCCTGTCCTGCATCTCAAGTTTCCGCTTGCCTAATTCTTCAAGAACTCCACCTACCTGCTGTAGAGTTCTTGCGCTTTCAAAGCTGAACCTGAATGCGGATGGGTCTATCAGTTGCGCCCGTTCAACTGGAACCTCTTCTGTTGAAGTGAATCTTTCTATTCTCGTCATATTTTATCTAAACATTCTAAATTGACTTGGCCCAAGACGGCCTGGGGCTGTAGTTCCAAAACCAGTTCTTCCAAAGTCAGTTCTTCTACCTGTGGATAATAGTTTGGCCTGCCCGACAGAGCTGAGTATCGAGCCGCCTGCGCCGATAAATGAAAGCCTTTTGGCTTGCGTCCCCACCGTCTTTGCGAACCTGCCCTGTGCAGCGATGATTCTTCCCCTTTCGATTAGTTCCCGACCCCTAATAAGTCCTCGGCGAAGTATTAAATTTCTTTCCATAGAGAATTGAAATGCGGTCTCAGCGAGAAGGCTCAAAGTTGCACCTGCTAAACCAACGCCGGATTTGCCGATTATCGCTCTTTGCGCAGCCTTGACTATCTTCTCTTTGCGGGAAACTCTGGCCTCTTCTATTTTAGAGGCTTCTGTTTCGGCCTTTGCCTGTCGCTCAAGCGCCTGCTGATTTCTTAAGGCAATTTGTTTTGCAAACTTGCCCTGTGCCTCGGCTATTTGACCTTCTTTGATGGCCGCAAAAGCCGTTAACGCCCCACCTGCTATTATCGCCCCTGCCATTAAATCACCGCCACATATTTATTATATGTATTACCGTTATATTCTTCTGTCTCATTGGTTCGCTTCATCCCAATTAGCCTTGCAAGTTTTTCGCCCTTGCAGAAATTTTCGAGAATGTAAGTAACAATTCTCAAATCGCCCACAGATTCCTTCATTAACCCAAAAGCCTCACGAATCGTCCTCGCCCACCTGAGAGGCTTTCTAAGGCATTTTCTACTGACCTTGACCCAAACTACCCCTTCATCGCCGTTTGCGTACACAATGCCACCACAGGCCATCGTACGGCCATCCTCGATGGCGGTTATGACCAATCCACGTTCATTTAACTTATCTTTCAAGGTTACGGGCATAAACGGCTCTATAGCATCATCTATTTTCGCCCAGTCATCGGCCTCGTATTTTCTAAGGGTTATCATCTCCGCTCTTCCACTTCAAAGGATATTATTGTGGCTAAAACAGTAAAGGGAACAGGGTCATCTGAAGTTACTACCGTGTAGGCATCTTCGCTGAACCCGCCCTTGGTCGGCTTGGTGTCATCCTGAGACCTTGTGCTGAAAGTTGTATCCAAATCCGACAGGTATTCCGTGCCATCGTATTCCTGACCGGCCCTGCCTAATTTTGACCTGATGTATCTTACTACCGTTTCGTGAATGCGCTTTATTCTTGTCTGGAGAGTATTACCTTCCTGCGGTACAGATAGTCTCATTGTCCTGACCTTCATCTTGTAGGGCAGGCCGACCTGATAAGTAAATACGGATGAGCTTATCGTAATCGAGCCACTTGATACGACTTCTGTTCCAACTACAGAGCCTCCGGCAGTTACCTTAACGGTCTCGCCTTCGAGATGGTCAAGGCCGGATATAGTAGTAACTCCGGAAACGCTGACCTCCCTTACAAATCCATCAGTTACGGTTTCCGTGAATTGGATTAGCGTTGAACCGCCGGATGTGGTTGCCAGCTTAAAAGAGTTGCTATCTTTGTCGGAAACATAATAATTGGCATTTAGCCACGATACGTATATCTGGTCGTCATCCGAATAACCGTGATTTGGGATATAGCATAAAAGGTCAGGCATTTATTTTCCTACTGTTTTACGCAGGTTCCACTGCCTATGGGTAGCCAGTAAATTGTAGTAGCGACAGTAACTTTCCAAGTATCATCCTTTCTTACGGGCATTGTGAGTTGTCTGTCTGCAACGCCACCAATTCTTTTTGTTCCTGACGGGGTTTCGCCTGTGGCATCCGCCGAACCGTATGCTAATACAAAACCATCAGAACCAACTTGATAAACTTCATCTTTAACAAGCGTGGCACCCAAACTATCCAGATTCGTCCACGAACCGAAAATGCCTTCCCCTGTTACAACGGCAGTTACCTCCGTTGCCTTGTGCGTACCATCCGTTTCGTGCTCAATTGCCAGATACGCAAGCATCTTGGTATTCCAGTCGGTATCGCCACTCGCAGGCCAGTTAGCCATAATAAATCTCCTTTAAGAAACTACTCCACCACACAGGGAGGAATTGCATAAACCATTATTACATCTTACCGTATCGCTTGCCAAAACGATGTCTTGCGCCGTAAATGCAGAAGAAACTATAACGGCGCTATCTAACATTACGGCTTCGTCAATTTCATCGAAGAACCTCGTTGCAAATCTTTCGACATATCTTACTGTAACACTATCTATAATCCTTTTAACAGAAACCCACACCTCATCTTCTACCGAACCGTGAATTACCGCCACGCTTTCATAAAATCCTACCGGTGTTTCCACGCTGGCTGAGTTTTGAGTTATATGCCTTGCCCAGCCGGAAACCTCCTCGTCCGGCTCGTAGGTAAACGACAGTAATACTCCATCAGTCCTCGTTATCCAGATAAGCGAGTCGGGTATCCTTTGAACGGCCATACAGGTAGGTGCAGATTCTAATATGGTATTGGCCAAAAGCGTTGCATCATCGGCGGTAAAGTTTTCGGTAATGGCATCGAACTTCATTGCCCTTAACTTCCTGCCCTGTCTCTGAAAATAAAAAATGGCGTTATTTAAGATTACCGGCTGAATATCATCGCTTCCATAAGCGGTTTGAGGAGTTGCCTTTCTATCGGAAGGGGTTACAGGCTTGTTTATGTCCGATGCACCGAACCTGTATTCTTTATTAGCTGCGCCGACAGCCATTACCTGCCGTGCGAACATCCATTGTAATTGCGAAACTTCGTTATCGTTCAAGGGAAAGACAAGGGCATCATCGTCAAGGCCAAGGTCGGTGAACTCCATATCCTCATATAGCGAGCTTTTAGAACCCCATAACGTATCAGGGTTATTCGCACTTGATGCCCACCATAGCCTGTCTTCGTAGAATGTTACTGTTCTCAGATAGCCCCTGAACAGACCCCACGCACCCTCCGCCCACATAGAAGTTGTAACGGCAGTGTCGTTTGTGTTATTACTTAGTACAGGGTCTACGACTATAACAGTTGCAACCGTAGTGCTTGAATGGGTGGTTACTTTTACAATGCCACGATTGACCTGGTTCTTGGCGGTAAATGTTCCATTGATGGTATTTACCGACCTTGTGATTATATAATAAGTGTCTTTCACGTCTTCGGTGGCGGAGAAGGATGTCGCCGCACTAAAAGACCTGAACTCCTGCCAGTCCCCGTTACCCTCTTTTCTCCAGAGCTTCGCCGAATCTCCGGCGGAAAATGTGTCAAAGACTACTGTAAAATCACCTTTTGTTCTTATGGCATTTGTCAATGCGGTAGGTGTGGCATTGACATCACTGTCAAACGTAGATGTTTTGTTATCAGGGCGGGTATGCTTGATTAGCCATAAAGTCCCGACGTCATTTGCCGTACCCAAAAAAGGAGTGTGCCCGCCTGTGGCGGTAAGAGTGCCGGTAGCTCCGGCGGGGAAGTAATATCCAGACCGTGCCGTGCCGCCAGTCCTTGCAAATCCCATTAAGTCGGCAGCGGTAGTATTTTCGTCAAGAAAAGGCCCACCGGCAAAAACAACACTCGCTATTGTCCAATCCGTATCACCTGCCCTTGACAGCTTTTTGGGAGGCACATCTTTGTGGGCGATATACATTACATCGGCGGATTGAGTAACGTGAATCTCGAATGCCTGAGCAGAAGTGTAGGGCGAGACAATCTGGTAGACTCTCTTGACAGTACCATCGCTATCGGATGCCTCTGCTCCCGCCGCTGCAATATTATTCCCCTCTGTGTCCTGAAGACTGAATTCATCGGCATCTACTTTGGTTATTTGAAAGATTTTATCGTTCAATGCCGTTGTAGTAGTTGTAGCTGCTATAAATACCCATTCTCCGGTGACGTAGTTGTGTGCAGCATCGGTTTTTACAACAGGTGGAGTGGCGTTTGTAATCGAGTCAATACTTTGAGATGATTCATAAACTCTGTCACCGTCTTTGTAGAACCTGATTAACAGATTGCTAAACTCAAGAACAAGCGCATCATCTACCGAAAACTCGAAGGAGAACAGCTTGCACTTATTAGGAGACTTGGCCATATATTCCGTGCCGGAGCGCTTCACGACCCCGCCGTGAGGCAGGACGGTAGCGTTTATCAATACAGAGCAGCCGTTGTGATACTTGTTAATATCCTCACGGCCAGCCATATACTCCGAAAGCTCACCGGCATTGAAGCTCGTTTTGATTGTCTTCAATGGCATATTAAAAGTGCCTGTAGAGAACAGTAATAAGCGTTGGGTCGCCCGTCTGTGCGGTAATCAGACTGTATAAATAGCGATAACCCGTAACGTCAAATGTAACAGAACATATCCTATCACTGTCACCGCCGTCCGCTGCGGTTAGGGACTTGATGTGAGTTGATGTTATTACGGCGTCGTGCGCCCATAAATGAGTTGTAGTCCCAATAACCGGCCTTGCCGTGCCAATAGTCCAGACAATCGAAGCTATGAGCTGGGGCACTCCTTGGTCGGATAACCCATAAAGTTTCTGGGTCACTGTATCATCATCTGCTGCGCCGGTAGCGTGTACGATAAGAGATACTGCATTCACAAACGTATCACTGCCTGCTCCAACATTTTTAAGCAAGTCTATCGCTCCAGTTGGCGCACCAGTAGCCAAGGCATATCCTGTCGCTGCCGCTAAGTCAGTATCAACGGCACTGGCGGCATCGGTCAAAGTATCTAATGTCCGATACGAAGATGCTCTCGTAGTAAGTGTAGCTGCGCCCAGTACAAACATAGCCAACACTCCAGTAGTTATACCTATAAGTACTTTTCTCATTTTTTAGTTCTCCTTAATATCTATATCTTGTGAAAAAAATCCGTTCAATGGGATTGCGTACAAAAGCCCCCATATTGTTATCGCCATCAGGCCGATACCAGCCAGGCATCATAGCAGCACCAAAGTCCCGATAATGACCTGCGTTTGGGGAAAGCATCAGTTCGTTTGAAAAACTCCGCCAAGTTATCGTTTCAAATTGGTCGGTTGCTTTAGCGCTTATACCACTTGCCAAAGTAGTACCACCATCAACAGTGTTATATCCGCCCGTATATGTGTCCGTACCGGAAGCAAACCAAAGATTGTCTGTCCCGCCCTTACGGATACAGTTGTGCTCCAAGTTCATCGTAACAGCACCCGTATCATCATTGCGGAAAATGCCTAAATTGCTTGTAGCATCCCCGTTTGTCCAAATAAGGTTCCTGCGAAAAGTCCAGTCACCAGAATATCTGATAAGATAAAGGTCTGAACTATCTGGCGAATAGACAAGATTATCTTCAAAAATAAGAGTTAAGCCCGCATCGCCTGACGCATCACGCAATATATGTTTACCACCAACGGCTTCGCTCCAAAGTATAGAATGGCGGATGGTTGTATCGGAAGCACCTGTAATTGTAATTAAATTAGCACCATTGGCGGTATTACCTCTTATGATGCAGTTCTCAATAACAAGTGCATCTGTCCCACCGGCATTTTCTATAGCAGCAAAATAAGTATCAATATAACAATTTCGAAGTTCGATTATTCCCTCCCCAGCAAAACCAACATAACAATCCTCAACGATACAGTTATAAGCGTAAATATGGTCAACTGCACCCTGTCCTATTGCCGCACCAGAAGTCTTTGGCGTTCCTGTCCCTATGTTCCTGAACGTACAGAAATAAGCCCTTGTCGTACCTTCTTCGTGCATCGTTAAGGCTTGTGTAAACGCAGCAGTGGTAATATCGTGAAAATAGCAATAGTGGGCCTCTTGGATATGGTCGGAATCCGCACCGCCATCACCGCCGGAATGGACTCCATCATCGGCAGTTCCATAAACCTCGCAGTTGTAAAGATAGACAGCAGCGGCAGCGGCCGTAGAAGTCATCTTAATCCCATATCTTGAGCCACTGTGAATTATGCAATTTCTTACATTAAGAGTGCCGTCGATAAAAGTGATATTTCCTTCGGTACTTGTTGATTTCTGACCATGAATCGTAAGTCCCTTAAATGTCCATTCACCCGTAGTCGTGATATGAAAGCCATCAACCCCTGCGTTGTTACCACTAAAATCAATAATGCAAAGCGTGGGGCCGTTACTTGCACCTTCAATAGTCAAATCTATATTTACAGCACAATCACCAAGCCCAGCAACGGGGACATCATTAACATCATCATTATAAGTCCCATCGGCTAATTGAATGGTGTCGCCCGTTCCGATGGTCGTTGCGGCACACATATCATCCCAAGCGGCGTTAAGATTACAAGGGGTATTTATATCTATTGCCGCTCCTACATTAGTGCTCGCTACACCCGCAGCTACATAATAAGTTGTTGCATTGACAGATACCGCTAACAATAATATTATCAACACAATGAATTTGCGTAATCTTTCCATTATTAACCCTTTCATTTCAACCCCTTTTTTGAATCAATTATGAACTGATATGTGATAGCAACCAATGTTATTAAGACTACTGCCGCAATCGCCCAGAATACGCCTTGGGCCGCAGCAACGCCCGCTATGCCAGCGATTGCAACATTGGTTTTTCTACTTAGACCAAAATCTTTGCCTGTCATTATAAAATCCTTGCGTAAATTCTTATATCCGTCGTCGTTGTTAGAGATGTGATATAAAACCTTATATACCTGTACCCTATTGCATCGAAACCGACTTTGGCCGGATGGCTATTACCACTATCTGCCGTTACAAGGCTCAGGCTTGCCAAGTGATAAGGTGTAAGGACAATTGTGTCTACCCATCGCCACGTTCCGGTTTCAACAACAGAACCTACTGTTATGGCCAGAGAGGCGATAAATTCTTCTGCCCCACCACCGGCCGCAGCGCCGGTAATTACAATCGTTCCGGTTCCAGCGGGTTTGCCTGTAAATAACAGGGCAAGCCTATAAGCCTTTGTCTCGGCGGCGATACCACGATAATTCACACTAAGTAAGTCAATATCCCCAGAGGTAACACCAAATGGAAATGCTGTCGGGGCAGCGGTTGTCGTTCCGCCTGTTACTGTATGAACAATTTGGTAACTATCTACAACAGACTGGTCAACGTTTCCCTGCATTATCCCCAGTAATTCCTCGTTCCGGCGGTTCGAGACCGAATCCACTCCGAATTAAATATTGGTTTCGGCGTCATTTCCGCACCGTCAACAGACCTTGCCTTCGGCAGGGTAAGTTTCTCGAATTTATTGATTAAATCTATCTTGCCTCTGGTATCATTGGTAAGCCCCGTGATTATCTTAATGGCAAGCTGCTCTCCAATGGCTTCTTTGAGAGGGGCTGAGAATTTCGTAGTATCGGTAAGTTTCCAGATATACTCAACGAAGACAATTCTGTAATCAGCGCCTATGGGCGTCAGGTATGTTGATGTTAAATCAGCTAATACCGTATCAGATGTGTGAGTTGTCGCTACCTCGTATGTCGCAGCGCCGGCAACGACACCTGAACCAAGATTACCTGCTGTAACATCATTGGCGATAGTATCAGATGTATGGTCAACTAAGACTTCATAAACAGAAGTGCCATCCGTCAAGAACTCACCGTCAATAAAGGAAGTGCCTGTGACCCACGTTCTCGGTGAGGTAGATACGAACTCACCATCTACATACTTAGTGGAAGTTGCCCACGTCTGCGGAGTTTCTCCGGCATTGGATAATATTACATCCCCTTCGACTTCCCAGGCCTTCACGGCATCGGCTCTGTTTCTCTGGTCAGAACCGATACTGTCATTAACAGAAAGAATCCTTAAGGCATCAGTGGGTTTTGTATATTTCCTGTCGTAGCCGAAAATGGGTTCATCTGCATCTTGTGCAATAATCACTCTTTTCTTTGCTTCATTCCACGGATGGGATTTTAGTGCCAAATCTCTGGATTGGTCGTAATATCTGTCGCACAGTTCGTATTGTTTTTCATCAGATGGAGTAGTTCCTGTTACTTGATATTCTCCAACGTGCCCCAAAGCAAGATTCCAAATTAACTGTTCACTTGTCAATGCCATACTAACTCCTTAAAGGATGGCGGGGAAAACGAGTTGTCCTCCCCGCCTAAGAACGTGGACAGCGCCCTTATACTTTTTCTGCTTTACTTTCGCCTGTTGAAATTTGTTGCTTAATATCATTGTATATTTTCAACATATCCACGTCGTTAAAATGTTTACATATAACTGAAGGGTCTGCAATCACCTTAAAACCTTCTTCAATTGCCCGTTTGCAAAAATAAACATCCTCGCCTTGGGCAAGTCCTCTGCCATCGTTTTTATATATTTCCTGGAACTTGGTTTTGAACCACGGCCACTTAACGGCCGTAAGAACTTCTCTACGAATCAACAAACATCCACCACCGCAGGAAGCTGTCTCAAAAGGCTCTTTGGGCAAATCTTCGTGCATCGGTATCCAGTTGTTCTTTTCATTGCCCACCGACCAGAATAATCCACTGGACATATTCAAAGGATATGCTCCGGTTACAACATCGGCATCCAAGCCCAGCATTTTGTGGAGTGCGTTCCGAGGAGGAACTACATCAGAATCAATAAAAAATATATGCGTCCAGTTCGGGTCGTTGTGAAAATGATGTTCTATTAAGGCGTTCCTTGAAAACTCAGGACTCATCGCCCCCACATAACCCCATATAACATCGGGGTTTGCATTTAGACCAGAACAAAAAGCGGCAGTTTCAACGTGAAGTATTGTGTACTTCGACATTGGTATTGCCACAAAAACATTCGGCTTAGTAATCTTTGGTAATTTAGAATAAGGTCTGTCCACGTTCTATCTCCTTAACCAGCTTGAATGTACACAATACTCGTTGCGATTTTATCGCCGGAAACCAGCGATGCGGTTGCAGTCGTAATGTAAATATCCCTTGCTACGGTTGACGGTGTATTAGCATCGGCAACGGCAGGGCCAGTAACATTTGTCCCTCCGCCGGATGCTATTACTGGAAAATGTCCGTAAGCATCAGGGTCAGTGGAATAGCCAACTGTGCCAGTCCAGCTAATTTGTCCTTCTCCACTAATAGTTACGAACAGCGGTATTGAGTTCTTGGGAACTTTACCAATAAAAAGCTGAGAAGCAGCAGAACCAGTATCACCTGCCGTTGCAGTAAAAGTGTCAGCGATGCACTTCACATTACCGCCCCACTCAATCGCCTCGACAAAGGAGGCGACGGCTGGTTCATTGTCTATAATGGTGTAATTAGCACCGTAATAACTTGCTGAAGCCATAATTTACCTCCTTATATACATTCGATTTTGATAATCTTGTCTTCGTCCATTCGGATTGCATTCATTCCGATACGTGCGGAAATCTGCCAAATCTGCTTCCGAGGAAGCCAGTCGACGTTGAAAATAGGCGACTGATGACGGGCAAACAGCATTCCTTCTTTTGTCCAAACAGGAAGTTCGTAAACTTTGGTGTCTGAATTTACATCGTTGTCTGTTGTACCAATAGTAATTTGATTGGTTACTACAAATCTGAAACCCATATACTCATTGACAACGCCAGCCACTAATGAACGTATAATGTTGGTGTCAATGCTTTGGGTTTCGGCCTCACGCAAGAGGTCAGACCTCTGTTTGGGAGCAGCGGCAATATAGAACATATCGTCGGCGTCATTGTAAAGTTCAACCAAGGCTTGACTTGCTAAGATTAACTTTTCAATGGTAAGACCAACCGAAACTCCACCTGCGGCGAAATCGCTCTGAACATCGTGAGCGAGTGTACGACCGTCCGCAGTAGTAGCGGTTGTGTAAAAAGCGTCCTCTAATACGTAAGAATCTACGCCAGGAGTTTTGCCACCACTTACATTAGCAAAGAAAGCGCCGGTGATTACTTCGTTCTCTTTCCTTATTGCGCCTTTGGCAAGAGCCTGGATGTAATCTCCAGTCGGGTCGGTATGAAGGGCAATATCGTCTTCTTTATCGACGAAGATACCCTTGCGATACCATTCAGGTGTAATCCACCTGCGGTTGTGAGTCATATCCTCAATGGGAATGTCCTCAAATCGGGTGTTTTTCCGGTCGAGTTCGATAGTTCCGAGAAAATCGTAAGACTCATTCTCGCCTTCTATCCGCTCTTCCCGTACCAAACCCTGATATTGAGGTTTCTTCTCTTGGAGGACGTGCTCGTACCCTGCGGTATAGGAGTTGAAAAACGCCTCCGTATATCCAGTGGTACTATTAGTATTGGTATTTCTCGTAGCCATAGTAATGGCCTCCAAAAAGGATTAAGAAAATGTTTACGTTCAGGTTGCCTTTTTCAAGACCATCGCTTCTGACTTACGTGCAGCAGCCGAGTAGATTACTACTATTCGTGGGGTCGTTTCAGACTTGTCCGCCTGTCTATTTATAAACGGAGCCGTTACCGGCTTGCCCGTTATTTATGTTTTTGGTTGTCGAGCCTGTCCTGCGTTCGCAACTTCCTGATTAAGTTGCATAAAACGAGCCATTGTCTCTTTATGTTTGGGGTCGAACTTTTTCAGGAAACTTTCGCTCTTCTTTATTTCGTCCAGTTCTTCCTGTGGTGTTTTTGTCGGAGGTGCTGGAGACTGTGGACTAATCACATCCTCCGAAGTCCTGCTTGCAATCGTATCAAGCATTTCGATTATTGTAGGGTCGCTCGCAAGCCCTTTGGCCTCTAAAGTCTGGTAGATTCCGAGACTGTCGGCGATTATGCGTGCGCCCTTGACCTTGACTTCGTAGTTGACCTCGCCCCATTTTTGCTTTAGAGCCTGAATATTCTCTTCCTTCTGGGTTGCGAGTTGGTTTTCGTATGCCACTGTCTGGGCGGTAACGGCGTCAAGCTGGAAATTGATAACATCATTGAACTGTTTCTGTGTCAAACCAAGACCGTGAGCGAATTGCTTGAACTGTCCCACTAATTCATCGCTTACAGGAACTTCGCCCTCATAGGCGACCTCATACTTGTCGTGTGTTTCGGGACGGCCTAACTGTTTGAAGACGTTATTCCATCCTTCGGTATCTTCTTCGGATTCAGGAATAAATAAATGCTCACCTGCACCGAGCTTTTGTTCAAGATTGACAAATCCCTCGGCTATCTGCTCGATATTCGTCCACTTCTTCGCCTCCAAGAGATTTCTCACCGTTTCAGGGGCGCCATCTCTAATTTCTCCCGTCGGACTCATCCAGCCTGTAGGCTCGGTATCTGGCGCTGGGGTCTGTGCTGGTTTTACTGGTTCTGTATCCACGCTCAGTATTTCAGGCATTTTTGTTCTCCTTATTTATCATACTATGTATTCGCAGAAACACTCTGCGCTTGCCTTCGGCAAACATTACATAGTACGGGTTAAAGTCCACGTTCGTACTCGTTTTGAGAAAACCGCAGAAACTTTCCAAATCCTTCAGGACTGTTTTCCCATCATCAGTTTTGAATAATCTTCCATACGCCTGTTTGAGTTCCTGACGTTCCTTTTCGTTTTCTGCGTTCTGTTGGTCAACTTCCATTATAATGCCTCTGCCAAACTTCCTTGTTCCGGAGCTTTTTGAACATTTCTATACGCCTTACTGGCCGTCTCACCCACTTCCGCCTGTGCAACCGCTATCTGTAACTGTTCCACTTCTTTTCTCTTTTCAATCATCTCGTCGAAGTCTGACAGTCCTTCTGCCGGAGCACCTGCATTAAGCCACGACATTCTGAAGGATGTGTCGAAATTGACATTTTCAAGTACCGGAGATACCTGCATATAAGGCGCCCACTTGGCCAAAGTCGCTTCGATGGCATTGGTCTGGACATTACTCATAGCCAAAGCCAAACGCCCTTGATAGACTATATCAAAATCAAAACTAATCGGCGGTTGGGGAATGCGCCTTGCCTTCATCGCAAGATTTAATACCCTCAAGATAATCAGATTGAATATCTCTTTCTGGAGAGATGTAATCGCCGGAGCAATTATGGTAAGGTCATCTTCTTTTCTAATCTCAGCTTCGGTGGCGGTCATATTCCTATGCTCGGCTAAAGACTGAAATAAACTATTAAAGAAGCCTTCTTTAATCAAATTCTGCTGCTGTAAGATTATCTCGGCGTTAAGGGCTACATTAGTGCCTGTATTCAACGGTTCTGGTTTTAGAGCACCCGCCCTGACGTAAATCATACCATTCGGGCCGGTAACAGGCTGGCCTACCACACCATCGTCCTCAACGATTAAAGGAGGATTGACGGCTTTTTCGGAAGATTCGATGAAAGTCTTCTTCATTCGGTTGAGCATCTTAATCTCAGGCAGATACTCTATTGCAGGGCCTCTGCCCATAATCTCCTGCGGGGCACGGGAGAATCTTGCCACAAAGTAGGGAAGCTCGTCAAACCCGCCCCTTTTGACAACTGTCCTGTCCTGGATATTTATGTAGACAGATTTGACTCTTTTGCCGGTGGCACTGAATTTTCCGGAATCAAAATCCGCATTGGGCGCTACGTAATGAACGTATTCGGATTTCTCTTCAAGTTTTCCAGCGGCAATAGCCTTCCTGACACTTTTAGAAAGATTCTTTTCCCCGAACTCCTGAGCGGCCTGACGAGCGGTATAGAATATTTGTCGGTAGACGGTATCTATCTCACCCCGACTGTTATCATCTAAAAATATATACCCTATGTGATGAGACTTGAATACAATCTCATCGCCGACCTTCTCGACGGAAATCACACCTGTACCGAATACAATCATCGACCGGATAGTTATGAACATCTCCCTCTGGAAATTAGACCGCCATATTTCCTTGTGAGTCAAGGCTGTGGCCTTGGACATCCATTCCTGCATATCAGGGTTCTGGTTCAGTTCGTGCAATTGCGCAACAAACTCAAACCACCTCGCCCCAACCGGCATAAGATACGAGAATATCCCAGAGGTCATTCTGTAAGCAGCCATTAGAGCGGTGGAATCGTACAATTCGGTTGTTCTCAAAAGAGCTTCGGTCTGGTCGGCGTTCCTTACCATATCTTGCGCATTCGGCCAGGTGTAATAGCCCGCCTCTTCCATTAAAGAGTTGTATTTAGTCCTGCGACTAACGGCCATATTGTATCTGTCTAAGATTTTGTTCAGATTAGTCGTAGCCATTACTTACTCACCTAATCTTTTCTTGAGTGCACTCGTTATTCCAGAAAGAATCGTTGCCCTTCGCCCACCAACGAGCAGTTTCTTTCTTTCCCGCCTTTTTGCCGCTTCCGCCTCTTCTTCTACCACCTCAATTTCTTCTATTGGTTCGGGTTGGGGCGGAAGTTTGGGTCTTTTAACACCGCCAAATAAACTTGTCATTTATAACCTCTCTTTCAATGCTGCCAACATCCCATCCAGCATTATGTCAAACGGGTTTTCGGGTTCATCCTGTATAGGTTCTTCAACTGGCGACCTATCATCTTCAGGGAGTTGACGGGGAGCTTCAGCGGTTAGCATCCGCTCCCTGTCAAGTCTTTGTAAATCTCCAGCATCGAAAAATGTGCTGGTCATAAAACCCCCCTAATCTGTAATGTAGGCCAATATGTTGTGCATGTGCATAACAACAAACGGGTTGCCATCAATCGTGACTTCTTCAGCG
>SDBT01006344.1_pt1 | contig 19642 bp, 21 predicted proteins | sample 2277101 | NCBI WGS metagenome assembly SDBT01 (sample SAMN10404973, study PRJNA504765) | marine sediment metagenome | isolation source: marine sediment core GS10_PC15, 103 cmbsf | place: Arctic Ocean: Southern Knipovich Ridge | collected 2010 | reverse complement strand
CCTCTTCGGCATCTGCCCACACAGGCGACACCGCACATACAGCTTTTCGCCAGGATAATGTTTCATCCAGTGCCCAAACGAAATCAACCAACATAATTTCCTATTGATTTTCATTTTATCTTCCTAAATACTTTAGTATTTCGACATCTTCCACAAGTAGTGCCTCGCCGACTCTTTGCGGCTTCCTCCTCAAAAGCCCTGAGAGGTATTCCATAGTAATCTTGATAACAGTTACAAGCAGGGACCCCAACGAGGGTAAGTTTATCCCCCCTGATACCAAAATAAGGAAAATCCCTGCTTGGAACGAAATGTTTAGTTTGCTTCTTTTTCATTTTCTTCTCTCGGAATTACAGTGCCATCTTCGATATAAAATCCGATTGTATTCTCATCGGTTACTTTCTCAATCCAAACGTCATAATTCTTACCGGCTACAAGCTCGCCAATGGCAACAAGACTCGCACTATCAAGTTCATTACCGTTAATTCGCAGCACCTTCAATTTAGGATTCATTGCCATAGCGATAGCTACGCAGATTTTGAGCTTCTTGGAATCACACTCTTGTTCCAGCGGGATACTATTATAGGCTAACCCATCGGTCATAATAGACAATCCTTTAATAGGCATAACCGCCTGAGACATCTTCAAAGCTTTGTTGGTCTCGGTAATCTTAACTTGATCCCCAAGTGTTCGATAAGTCTCTATAGCAGTTTCATAAGCTTCCATAGCCTGTTTCTTTTGAGCATTCCGACGAATAGCCTCATTCGTATCACTCAAAGTTGCAATCTTTTTCTCGACCTCCGCAGTATCTAAGGGTGGTGGGATTATTTTAATTTGGAGTTGTAAATCCCCTTGGGTATTCTCAAGAGCATCAAGCCTTTTCGTCCAATCTTCAATGGCCTTCCGTGCAGATGTAATATCTTTTTCGGTCATTTCTATTCTACTGGCGATGACGGCATTTTCGGAAACTAAGGTTGTTCGGTCATTATTGTGGTTCCGAATAGTTTGAAGCTCCATCAACAGAACGTCGCAGCCCTGTTCTTCTGCCGGGAGGTCTGGTGTAAATACAATACTGTCGGCCTCATGGAGTTTAGACTCTTTCTCTTTTCGTACAACAGATCGCTGTTCTTTCAAATTTGCGATTTTAATATCAAACTCGCCCAGATTCAAGCCGAGGAACGCCATAATTTGATTCCGTTGCTCTGCCGGAGTCTGCTTCATAAAAGCTAACGGGTCAAAAGATAAATCCCCCACTATCTTATCGAGGAATCCCTGTGGGCTTTTAATCTCTGATTTGGTTTCTCCGATAGTCTCTACCTTCAAAGTAGTATTAGCTCCGAGGAACTTCCGAGTCACCTTATACTCCGGTTTCTCTTCCCCAAGTTCTGTTTCAATAATCGCCCGATGTTCCCCATGTCTAATAGGGTCTTTGGGGAGACACCGACCTCCTCGTAGAGAAGCTTCCAGAGCATCAAGTACACTACTTTTCCCCTGTTCGTTTTTCCCGGTAATAAGGACTACATTCCCATCCGGAGTTATTTCTACGGCGGTTAACTTCTTAAAATTATTCGCTGTCAGTTTGAATATTCTCATTTTTCTTTTCCTCGACTGGTTTGATTTTATATTTGTTGTCGAACAATTCAGGCCATCTCGACATCGGCGAATTACACAGGTCGGAATAGATACACTCAGACTCATACAGGAAGCAGTGGAATCTCGACGGGTCTCGGCGATATAATTTAGGGCTATTACCCACATTACTCAATGTTTTCATATAGAATAATCCATCTGCAAACTCTTTAGGGTATAAAGGCTCATTGTACATTATAGCCTGAGACCTAATGGCATCCTTCTCGGCGTACCACTCTTTGACCCTCCGCAAGTAGGCAACTTCGACCGAACAATTCCACAACTTCGCATTCTTATCATCCTTGCCACAGAGCTTAATCCCCGGCTTCATAATCCCATCGAGAATAAACCCTACGACATTTCTTGACATTGGAAAAGTGCTATTAGTACACTCATTCCCATTTGTATCATCAATATGATTCTTGTGGCAATAATCCTCGGCTAATATTCGGTACATCCGAGCTTGGGGCGACCAAGGAAATCCTGCGAAGATAACATTCAGAGTTTTCATCCCAGTACTCTTATGGTCTCTAATCCAAACGTTTCCATTGCGAGTATCCTGAATGAGTTTATCAATGATACCCTCTAATACCAACCCCTTCAACGGGCCATCTTGAATTGTCATCTTATGGTTGATTTCTGTTCCGAGGGTTTTCAGATAGCTCGGAGCCGGATAGCGTTCCCAGAAAAGTCGAGCCATAGCCTCAGCTTTATTATAGAGGGTTGTAAGGAGAGTTGCGAGCCGAGCCATTTCCCCGTCCAAATCCTCACCTTTATCCACTCGGGCCATCAAATCAGATTGCATACCTCTAACCCAAGGTCGAACTAAATCCTGATTCTCTACTCCCCCCTGTTGGAACTTATGGTAAATCGACCCGAGGGTTGCCCCCTCCTTAACCTTGACTCCGCGTAATTCAACCCCCCATCGTTCCGCAAAGAACCAACAACGCTCACAACCATGAGCACATGATATGGAGGACTGGTGACAAGCAAATGGCCTCATTTGAATTTCTTCAATTTTCATTTTCTTCCTCTTTCTTTTTCTCAAACTCACCACATTGGTCATCTGGTTGCTTCTTAACAGGAGTAGGAAATCTTTGGCAGATTATACTAAACCGTTCTATTTCCAGCTTTCCCCCAGTGGCGGCTTGGAAAAATCTTTCTTTTTTACCAAATTTACACTCTGAACAATTCATTTTCTTCCTTTCGATTTCCCTAATTATACCAAATCACAAAACCCAAGTCAAGTCTTTTTTGAAAAAATATTTAACTTTTCGTCCAGGGGAGTCTCGGTCTGAATATGATGTATGGCTCGCAACTGAAAATATGAGTTAGATCGTTCAATTCGTGAAGGCTCATATACCCCATACATATTTTATATTTTGCCACATGACCTCGATTAGAGGATCGACCTATCCCCATCAAAACCCCCAATTCGTCCCACGACATCTCGAAGTCTTTCATCAGCAATTCGACGGAGCACAGCAACTCGACCCGCATCCGTTCATAGCTGGCTTCTTTCCGCCTCTGTAGAATTTCAACACTTTCGCCTCTATTTGGATTTTTCACGAAAATACCTCCCTCTATAAACGGGTCCGCATTTCTTAACTGTTGCATTCCCCTTAATAATTTCTATAGTAACGCGAATTTCATCTTGGGCCTCATCTTTTGGTTTCAATTCTCCCAGACAGGGAAAATTCTCTACAGTTAAAAATTTTCGAATATCGCCTGCCCCTAACCAGACATTGGGACTCTTGTATAAACTGAAACATTGAAACCAGCGTTGAATAAAAAACACCTTAGAACTTTTTTTTATCACCCCTCTATGACTCCTCTCTTACCAGGAACTCCCATTTGTTCTTTCCCCCAAGCCCCCAGAATCGCACTCATCTTCTGATACATTATTGGGTCTACAATGAGTATAACGTCTGTAGGGATTATGTCACCTGTATCACCTATATAGGATTTATCAGGTACAACGACTATAGGGGCAGGTCTTTTCTTAAGTGAGGTTACAATCTTACACTTTACTTTTTTTGCCACGATGATTTCCTTTCTCTAAGAAAAAAGAGGCCGCCGAGGTGACTATTGCCACCCCGACAGCACTCTGCGGAGGTCTGAAAAATAAGGGGCAAATGACTCGCTCTTTAAGGCAAAGTTTTTTAGCGTCCTTGCCCCTATTGCTATTATCATTATACCACTTCTCATAATAAAGTCAACCCTTATTTTCAAAAATTATTCTTCTGACAATATTTTACTTGGATTTTCTGTCAGCCAGGTATGTACACGCTGTTCTACTTCATCATTAGTACAGATGACTCGATGTACGTGTGCTGAAATTCTAATTGTTAAAACCCAACCATTATTAACTTCTTGAATAGTAATCTCTTTCATTATTGTCCCTTTCTTAATCCTGCCAACTGGTTAATATTCCATTTTCAAAATACAGATATTTGTTGCCATAAACCCATTGTTCATGGACACCCCATCTCCCAACACTTCTGTTAATATCATCAGGAGACCCCATATTTCTACGAACCACGGTAGTAGTTTGCCCTATGCGGAAAGTATTCAATTCAGCTTTCATCCTTCGCACAACTGCCCGGCGACGTTTCTCGGTTTCCTGCTGTTCGTATAATACCATATAAAAATCTTTCTTCGCCTTTGCATCTGCCGCAGGTTTTCGTCGCTCCTCGTATGTATTTGTATAGACTGTGGTTTTCGTTGTGTGCTCTCGTTTTTCTTCACACCCTACACCAATCAGCATCCCTGCCAACACTAACAATATCAATAATTTTTTCATTTTAGTTCTCCTCTAATAAGACGGGAGGAACGTCAAACGTTTTTTGAAGTACATACCCCATCATAATATGTAAAAGTAACTGTCCGGCTTTTCTCCTGGTGGCCCCACATCGACTTCTCCAAGGCAGAAATATAACATGAAACCCATACTTGGCTATAGCAAGTGACAGCCGATGAGCAACTATCTCAGGGTTCTTGATGTGTGGGTCTTTGCCAAAGAGTTCCACCGGGGAAGCTTCAACCAACAAGAATGGATGCTTACACGATGCCACCAGCTTCCTAAAGGCTTTCGCCTGCCTAATACGATCATGTGATTCATTGAGGTTCTTATATATCTCAAGTTGGCTCGCCTTACGCTCGACGATGACCTCCGCAGGGTATTCTTTCAACCTGTAATCTCCTGCATCAAGTTTAATCACTTCAGTCACGACCTCAATCGGTAACATCTGGTAGGTTCGTTCTGGGTGGCCAATAAATATGTTATTGGGAAACAGTAGTGGGTATTGCTCCCGAGTATCCACCTGAATTGTAATCTTATTCGGGATTTTATACCGCCAATACACATCCGTCTTTCTTATTTTATTCATCTTCCAATTCCTTCTTAATAATCTCATCTGCTTCTGGGCCTGTATCACAAGCGAGTATCCACTTCAATGCTGCTATCCAACCCGTTTTAGCTACATCTTTATCTGTTGGATTATGAATATAAGGATAAATCACTTTCTTGTACCATTTTTCAAAACAACGCATTGTTGTATTGTTCTCCTTCATTCTATTTCTAATATATTCAACATAAGTGTCCCCGTGACATTCATCTGGCTTGCAGAAACACCCAAGAATCTCATTTTTCAACTCATTCCACACAGTTTCTTGTAATTCAGGATCATCATAGAAATCTTTTTTGTGTTTGGCAATTACAGTTTCCCGACTACCCTCGAAACCCAGTCGATACTTGTTGCCAAACTTACTCCCTCGACCGATGTATTTCGTAAAAGATTCCCTATGTAAATTAACAACCCGTGTTCTAAGAATTGCCATTCTTATTTCTCCTAAGTTGGGCGTTTGCTTCGGCAATAATTCTCTGCCTGTTTTCAGAGATATGTGGCAGGTTCTCATTTTCTACTTCATCGCCCCATACGTCCCAACCTTCTGTTTTCTGGCGGGCAAATAATTCGATGCGGGGGATGTCCCCACAAAGCTCCACTATTTTATCCCCTACTTCGTAAGGCTTTTGGCTATGTGCTTGCCTTGGGGATAATATTACTTGGGAGATGCTTTTGGATTGCCTGTTCAATTTTCCACCTTTTACCATGCCCGCTAAAACAAGCTCCGCGTTAGATGCAGTCCAATGGCCTCCACCAAAAAAGGGGGCAAAATTCTTCTTGTTAGTCTTTACCCAAGTAAAGGCGACAGTTCTGTACTCAAATCCCCAAGAGGACATAACCTTGAACGCTTTTTGTAAAAACGGGGGCGTAACCCATAGAAACAACTTACAATCTTTGTCAGCAATACTCTTAATTGGAAGATTGCATATTTGTTCTAACTCCATTGTCTTATAGTGATTTTCTGCTCGGAACTGAGCTAATTTTCCTTTTTCGCTCCACACCTTATACGCCCAAGGAGGGTCAGCATAAATGATTTGATATTTTTTATTCGGGAATGGAATCATTTTTTATTCCCCTTCTTTTCTACGAGCCAGGGAATGTATCGCCCTGTCCACTTGTAAAATAATTCAAGTGTATATGGATGTTCCATATTACGAATTATTATTTCATCGACAACTTCTTCTTCGCCCGGATATATATCCGCAAAGTTAGCATCGTAAATCTGCAAACATATAAGCGTTTTCAGATGTAAATCTCTAAACTCTTTCATTATTTCATAGTGTGCCGCCTGTAATAATTGAGCACAAGGCGTTTGGTGCATAAAATTACAAATCTCATTGGTATAGTTTGCAACTCCACTTGGTCCAATCCCAAAAGTCCTACTCCACCCAGTAGGCAACACAAGATACCCCTGCTTCGCTGCCAAATCAATTATACTATCTTGCCATTTCTTATACACATGATGTTTTTGATACCAAGTTTGAATAGCCTCCCGACAAAAATCCAATTCTACTTCGACTCCAGCATCTGCTAATGCTGTCGATTGGAAAGCACCTGGACCTCCCTTGAACAACATTAAAAAATTCAAAGTCTTACCGAGCTTATACATATCCGATTTCTTCCATCCCGGATCAGACGGGTCTGCATCTGGAAATATTGTCAAAGCAGTTTCAGTATGAATACTTTTGTTATCAGGACTTAAATAAACATCCATCAGAATAGGATCACCCGAGAGCAATGCGGCCATCCTAAGATGGTCCTGACTATAATCATACTCCGCTAACTTACCGCCATCCCAACGGGAGGTTGAACAATCACGAATGGAATGTGGTTCCGTCTGTCGAGCCGGTTGCTTACAACTGAACCTTCCCTGGGTTTGCCCCCCGACTTTAGCATCAGAACTGCCCCCTCTCTCGAAGTAACTCGGGATAGGATACCATGAGGGGTAAACCATGCCTCTATTCTTGCTTCTGGTAACAATACCTCTCCGTGGCTCCCCCAATAACGGTCTTGTATATGTATTGACAATTTTGCTCCTTTCCTTAAATTCCTGAAAGTTAGTCACTATATCCAACGATTCACCTTTCGGCAGATGTTTCTTCAACAGGTTTGCATTCTCAACACCGATAGATATTTTCTTAGCCTTCTCGGTGTAAGCAACTCGACTGTCCCCAAGTAACCCTGCTTCGATAACACAATCCTGAAAGAACCTCCGCAGGGGTTTATCTGAGCCTGTCCCCGCGAGTTTGATTCCATGCCACGCTTCGGTATATTCGAGAAGTTCCTCACATCTTTCATTTTCCTTCTTATGGAATTTCTCAAGTTTGTCAATGTTCAATGTGCTGCCGTTCAAATCCAAATCGAAAGTGTCCCACACTATTGTATTTCGCATCCATGCACATTCAGGACTCAGCTTCGGAGAATCTTTCCCATATCGTTCCTCAATTCTCTTGAGAATTTCCTCTTTGAGTTTACCAGTGGTGACACTATCGACCCCATTATATCTATGTAACTCCTTATCCCAAGGAGACTTAGCGTTACCTGATTTTCCGGTGACAATCATTTTACTATAATCAGATATGCCAAACAGTGTTGACATTTCCTTGAGACCCTTCTCGGGGTGTTGTTCATATAATAGGAACCCTAAAATCAAAGTATCGTCAACTGTCAATCTCCGAGGGTCTATCCAATATCGAAGTTCCGTATCTGCGGAGGCTAAATACATTAAATCAAATTTGAAATTCTGCCCAGTGAGTATGATTTTCTTCTGGCAAATTACTTGAAACCATTGCCTAATAATTCTCAAATGTCTCGAATCACTAAACACATACCCTGCGGAGTGCCATTTTCCACAAGAATCTTTCCATGCAAAATTAACGGTGACAACTTGATCCTTGAAATCTACACCATCAATATATTTCGACTTGATAGGATTAAATACAGTCTGCTCCTTGCCTTTTAGAATCCCATAAGTTTCAATGTCACAGTAAACTGAATCTGGAAGTTCTTTTGGGACAGGCATCCCAAGTATCGGTTCTTCTACTGTATCGTTAGGGATAAAGTTGCCCTCTAAATATCTCTTGAGCAGTGCGAAGTGAGCCTCCACCGCCGTCACCAAAGCAGGCTTCCTCATTGGATACAATACCGCCAAATGAAAAGTACTAAAAACCCGAATTGGAAATTCTTCTTCTAATTGGTATTCTGGAAATACTTTAGATATCTGGCCTTGAGTTTTGAACGATTCATTTAAGGAGCTTTGGTTAGTGACGCTGTAGACCCCTTTGGCTCCAATAGCAAAAATAATAACTTCCGTATATTTGGACAACAATAATGCTATATCATCATCCAAATAATCCCGACAAGCCCTAACATGCTTCTGGGTAATATCCCCACCTTGCGGAGTTCTACATCGACAAGCATTCGCCACATAAACATCACAAAGTCCCCCTAACCCCGACACTGCTACGAATTTGGATAATAGTTGTCCAGTATATCCAATCCAAGATTTACCCTGCGGATTCTCCTCCGTAGATTTATCCTCATTCGTCCCAGGATTTTGCCCTACAATCAGTAAGGCTCTGTGTTGAGTGGCGAGACCTACATCAAACTCTCTCGTAGGTATCCCCACATTCCTCGCCGACTCACAGAGGTCACACAAATTACATTCAGGATGTGATTTGAATTCAATCATTATGGCTTCTTTATTTCCATCCAATGAGTAACTGTAAATCCTGTTGCTGACCCCATTGCCCAACCATTGTCATCAAGATAGGAATTTGTGAAATCGGCCGAATCATCACTGTAGATAACCCAAACCAAAACATCCTCGTGTTTTTTAGGCATCGCTTTGAAACAATTTATCCATTTCATTTTTCTAACCTTTCAAATCTGGGAGGTGGGGAAGGACTATTAAGGAAGCTGCATACCCGTAGGCGATAGTTTCTACCCGCCTTCCCCGCACCAAACTTTAATTAACCAAAAAATTTCTTACATCTGTCAGTGAATCGTGACCACAACGAACCTCGTTGCCTCGCACCCACTATCAACGGCATTAACAAAGATTGCAGTGGTGTGAGTTCAACAGTTTCTTTTTGGTGCATCGCAATACGCTTACGAATTTTATTTGGAACACTAACCTCAAAAGGCTTCCTCGGATTCTTCTTAAAATCACTCATTTTTCCTCCTTACAGGGATGTCCTGAACCCCGTTTCCGGAATCCACATTTTTTACAATATTTTGGATTTACAGGATTGGCTATCCGATGGTCTCTAAACCGCCGACTCAATATCGATTTCTTCTCTTTCTTAACAGCAATTTTATTTCCATCCTTATCTACATTCGGCATTTTTCTTCCTTTCAATTTTCAAACATGAAATACTGGTGGGGAAAGAAGGCTCTGGAATGCTTTAGGTTTATAGGAACTCCGAAGAGCAGTGTATTTAATCCCAACATTGCATTGCGACGGTGCTTCTAACCGTTATTCCGCCGTTCCAACATAACGTTGCCACCAGTATTTCAATGAACAAGTATAAAATAACACATCTGCGGAGGGAAGTCAATAGAAAAATAAAATTTATTGTAAATAATTTTCGAGGCCGGTTGAGCCTACGTCGATGTCGCGGGTGATACTTGATAAGCTGGCTTCTCCGAGGATTTGACTAAAGAGGGGGCGATATGCTGCTGGTAATCCTTTTTCTATGCGGTGTAATCGGGAGATTTCCCGTCTATTTTCCAAGGCTCGGATGTCGGACTTCTTGACTTGCAGTGGTCCAAGCTCTGGATATGCTTTCTGGAACTCTCGCTGAACGTCTCCAGCTTTTTTATTATCGTTCTCAGATAAGGCTTGTAGATAATCCCGTCTGTATGCTCGTATCTTTTCTCTTTGAGATAATAACCATTTGGCCGCTCCCTGCTCCGCAGCAACACCGGACGGCTTTAATCCTAATGATTTAAGTGTAAGCTGCCAAGGGGTCATGGCCCCAATCAGAGCATGTTTGTTGTTGTATATAGGTATCCTACCATCTGGAGTCTTATTCTTATAATCTGCATATTTCGGGTGTAAAGTCCGATAAGCCTTCCTCGCTCCAATTCCCCCGGGAACCAACAAAGCTGCTGCTGCTCCTAAACCTTCTGACGAGCCGGTTAATAGTGCTTTTGCCCCTGTGCCAATAACTCCCGCTAAAGGCGGTACAAGAGGCCAAGGATAGAAAGGAGACCCCTCATAGGTAGGAACAGGGAGTGCTCCGGCCATTAAACCTGCTGACAAATCAACCCCTGCTAAGTTCCTCGCTCCAGCATATAACGCAGTGGAGCCTGCCAGAGTCCGCCCAATCGTCCCCCAATCCATTTTCGTCGGGTCTGGCCCCATTCTTACTGATCCATGCAATAGCCCACCCATCCTCGTCGGAAAGTGCATAAACTGTCTCCAAGGAGCCCACACATTAATCAGAGCTTTAGGTATCCCCAACGGCCCCCCGGTGAACTGCGTGGTCATAGTCAAAGTCTGCCCAACCTTACCAGCCTCTTTTAATATAACATCTTTCCCTGCGGAGGTCGCCCCAGCTAATTTATAAGCATTTTGATAAAGATGTTGATTTCGACCGGCATAGTATGTTATGATCCTATTAAAACCCTCTGAGGTGCTAAAAGGCATCAGCATTCCCGTCTTGATCTTTTCCCAAGCTCCTCCAGTAAGCATCTTCCTTGCAAAGCCTTCTTTAGCAATATCCCCCGCAAGAAGGGATTCTACAATCTGAGATGCGTCCCCCATATCATCGACATACTCTGGGAAAGCCGCCCTGAAAGCCCCCTTTGTACCCTTCCCCTCCACTGTAATCATGCGGATATAGTTCTGCATTTTGGCAAGTGCTCCTCCACTTCCAGGAACACCTTTTAATCCCCGATACATTCCTTTTGCCCCAACAACATTCAAGGTTGTCAATAAAGTTTGTAAACTATTTTTACTTGCGGGGGATATATTTGCACCAAGCGTTGATAAATGGAACCAGTGTGAAATATCTGCACCTAAACCCTCCGCAGAGAAGGAACCTGATGCGTCCCCTGTATATTTCATCATCCAATCTTTACCTTTAGTTCCGAGGAGTTGTTGTGACATAGGATGAGTTTTAACGAATTCGTGCACCTTGGCTTTTTTTAATGAGAAGGATATAGACCTTTGCAGTTCTTGGTAAGATTTTAAGCCCATCACATGAGGAACTAAATCATCATGCACATAAGATTCAAGCCAAGGCTGGTCTCCCCAGACACCAGGCTTCTTTGTTATTTCATTTATTCTTTTTCCGATTCCGGTTCCATGCCAGGAATAAACAGTAGCAGAAGAATTGGCATATCGTTGAGTTGCATCCCAGACATCAAGAGTGTATTGTCGAGGTGTTCCCATCACTCGTCCTATTTCCCGTAGTTCAGTTTGAAGGAATTCGCCACCTTTAAGTTTAGCTTCCGACAAAGAATCAGCCATAGCATTCAAAGTGTCTCGGGCTGTATTTTTACCTCCGAATCTCCCGGCAAAGTCCAAGTTCTTCCCGGCCCCTTTGGTAAAGTATTGCTCCATCCTATATACAAAAGCCGCATTAGCTCGTCCTGAATCCATCCCCACTCGACTGACTTCTCCCCACACTTTATCTACTTCACGAGCCGCATCATCCCCCCATCTTTGAAATACAATAGAGGCTGCGTTGGTGTATCCTTGTGGGATAACCCCTTGTGATTCCAAAAGTTTAAGATGTTCTATGTTAGGCATCCCACCACCTTTTCGAGCTATTGTATGCCCAGAAATAGGCCCAGTCCCCGCTTCCTTCCGCATGAATTTTCTATATCGACTCTTAGTGGTACTCCGAACAGTTTTCAAGTAGTATTTATCATACTGAGCATTTCGAGGAAAGTAATGTTTTACATCATCCCCATAAGTGAGACCTTGTTTCGCCAAGGCATCTCGAATTCTATCTTCTCCTCCCGGCGTATTTTTCAGTGTATCTCTAACTGTATTTAACCATCCTCGAAGTCCCCCAGAAAGTTCGGCTGTTTCTTTACGCATACCTATTTTAAGTCCGGCAGCTACGGGAATATTCTTCCCCCCCAGCACAGCCATAATCTCTGGTTCTCTGCCCAACATCCGCACCAAGGCATGGTGAGGGGTATGAAGTCCATCTAACCGAGCCGCCACCGCATACCCCTCAGCCTTAGAGAGTCGCCCGGCCTTACCGAATAAACTATTCACATCGTCAATATGTTTACCAATAAATTTTGTTTTAGACTCTACAACATCGGCCAATGCCTGATACATCCCCGGAACAGTCCGGAGATTATTTATGGCCGGATGTAACCCAGACATCATCTTCCCCATAGCAGTAGCTTTTGGAAGCATCCCGGCAGCTAAATCCATCAGAGGTTTAGTGGAACCTATTGGAAATTTCCACATTCCAACAGCTAATCCGATAATTACAAAAGGATTTGTCGCTATATCCGTAATTGTTTTAAGAAGAGGATTCGGTTTCTTCCCTTTGAACAAGGCTTTCTTGAATCCCTGTATTTCTGCTGGAGTTAATGTTTGTGGGGCAAATATAGACCTTGTAGCAGCATCAATATTTCCCGATAACAAATTGGCAAATGCTAACTGAGGTCTATCATAAAACGTTATTGGGAAATCCGCTGCTGCTATGCCGTATGGGACATCCGAATTCGGATCGTATTTGGGCATATATCCTATTCCTCGATTTCATCGACTACCCAAGGCAAATCGGAATATTCCTTATCTATTAATTTACCGTAAGACTCCATTTCATCTTCGGCTTCTATTTCTACCTTCACAATCCATATAAATTTAGGCATTTTCTTCCTTTCAAAAAGAAATTCTAACCCCCAATTAAATATTCCCCTTTGGCAAGGGACGGGCCTAAAACCCCTCCGGATAATTGATTTAACATAGCTGTCCGAGCCATACTTTCTTCCTCTTGTGCTTGAGGTTGAGCCGCCTGAAAATAAAGATTCTCAGGTGTCACCATTTCGGCTTGACCCCTTAATCCCTCTCTTTGTATATTTCTCATACCAGTTTCATGTTTTGTTTGGAGAATCTTATTCAGGAGCCAAGTTCCAAAAACACCCATCCCGGCCCCTTTAATACCGGGACTACTTAATAAGCCTTTTGCCTTACCACCAAGTCCAGCGGCAGGAGTTCCAGTTTCCGGTCCAAATAAACTATCATAATAGGCTTCGCTACCATCTGGCATATTAACCTCCCCTCATCAATCCGAGCATTCCCCCGCCCGGAGCGGCAGTAGAAGCCCCCCCCTGACGTTGCCCCATCGTCTGTATCGCTTGAATCACTAAAGCCATTTGTCTATCTTGACTTTGAGTAAAAGATTGCAAAGCCTGTAAATCTCGGGCCTCTTTACGCTCTTCTTTTTTCATCTTCATTATGGATTTTATATATTCCTTTGTTTTGGCTCGGGATTCTTTAACGGTTCTTTCAGTGGCCTCCGCAGAAGATTTCCCCATTAGAAGCTGGAGTTTCATTTGTTCCCGGGATAAACCACGTTCCCCAGCTTGTCCCACTGCTCCAACTGCTGTACTACCTAAATAACCCGCCCCAAGCAATGCAGGTATAAAGTTCTTAGATTGATAAAGCATCTTTGCATATTTAGGAATTTTCAGCAGGTAGGGCAAAGCCCCTGCTGCAATGGCGGGAATAGGCATTATTCAACTCCTCTAAAATTCAAGTAAGCAAATTCACCAAATACTTTTCTGGTAACCAAATCATAAGCCATAGCGGCCAGTTCCTCATCTACATAACACCCAAGGTGTGTATTTTTTTTCTTTATCCGTATATGAACAACCCATTTCTTATTTTGTTTGTTCCAAGATACACCCTTAAATTGACTAAAAGAATTCAGCCTGGGTTTTTGGTTCATTTGATTTTGTTGGACAGTGGATACCCGTAAGTTATATCTCTGATTGTCTAAGGTATTATGATTGCGATGGTCACCTTGTCGCTTGTCGCCGTGTTCTAATCCAAGTATTTGACGGTGCATACGAATCTGATGTTGCTTGCCATTTGTCCGAGGAGATTGTCGGGCGGCGTAGAAAGATAATCCCTCTTTGACAACACACCACTTGTGTTTTGATAACTGTTCGTAGTCAACGTTGTCAACTAATGTGACCTGACCTTGTGTAAGAGGAATAGATTTCATTTACTCTGTCCCCCCTTGTAATTCAGGGTATCTTGAACTAAGATAATCATTAAACCAAGTACGATACTCAACATCATATTCGTTCATATCTTCCGAGATGTCGTATAGTTTAGGGACTTGTACGGATTTAGTCATTTCCTCAAATACATTTTGAAATTCCCCCCCCATTAAGTCCCGCATACGAGCCGCCCTACCACCTAAAGAGCTATTATTAATCGAACCAAGAGCATACTGCACACGAGCACCCACTGTCTCGGTCTCTGAATCGGCGACTTTCTTTTTACTATTTGCAAGCCCCTCTAAACTGTCTCGCATCTGGGTTATTTTCATGTGAGTGTCTTGCCAGAAATCCGATTCATCAGTCCCCTTGGTCGCAGAAGTTCTTCGTTTACTAATAACCTCTAACATCCCCTCTAATGCTCCGAAGGTTTTATTAATATCCTCTGTTTTTATATTACCCTCTTGAATTTGAGTCTCTATTTTGTAAATATTAACAGGAGCCATTTCCTCAACAGAAATCCCCCCACCATATTTATTAATCTGATCTTGAAGAACAGCCATTGGATCAGCTTGTGTTCCCGGTTTTATACCCGCAGGAACTCTTGTAAATCCAGCAGCGAATCCCATCGGAGACCCCGCAAGAACAGCCTTTGTAGCAGGTTCCCCTCGAATAGGTAAATCCATTCGTTTATCAAAATCAGCCGTCTCTACCACCTTCTCAACTGTTTTAATATAAATATCCTTGTCTTTATCAAACTTCTCAGACTCCTCATACAACATAGTTTTGGCTTTTTCCATTGAGGACTCTCGTTTAAGACTTCCCTTGATAATAGAAAGCATCGCATTTGTATTCCGCTCTTGAGCATCCATATTCAACTCAATATTAAACCTGCGGAGGGCTTCTCTTCTTTTTGAAATCTCATCTTTATGTTTTCTGTCCCCAGAGATAATAGCTTTCTGTTGTTCCCGATCAAGTTCTGCCTGTTTTGCCTGGAACTCTTGACCTGCTTCCTGCATAGTCTGAGAAAATTTTCTATCGTCTCGTCTTGCTACCTCAGCCTCCGCAGCACGTTTATCGTCTGATTCTGCTTGGGCAGCCATCCCCTCTCTTTGTGTGGAAGCCTGTAAAGATGCCCGTTCTCCTGCACCTTGTTCTCGCATAGCTGTTCGCTCAGTTTCTCCTTTTTGTTGCATAGCAGTGACTAATCTATTCTCAGCTTGTTGTTTATTTTGTTGCATAGACTGTTGAACATAGGGGTCTATCTGACCGCCTACAATACTTTTTTCTTGTCCTCTTGGCATAATTATACCCTAAAAAAATTATTGTCTATTCCATAAACCAGAAGAGTTCTGTGTCCAACTACTCTCTCGGAAAGCATCTCCCCGAGTGGGGGCTGGTGGACTTCTGCGACCACCTTGAGTGCCTCCACCTCCCGCTGTTGATTGTTGTGTTCTCCGGGCCATAACCTCTGTTTGCTGTGCTTTAGCCATGTCTGCTAACAAAGTCATAAGAGGGGTAGCATCCATAGAGAACGTCGGAGTCTCAACCATCCAATTAGCAAGATTTTCCATTCCCGCAGATTTAAGTTGTTCTACCCCTATTTCAAACTGAGATACCTGCAAATCATAGGCATTTTGAGCATCGGCCTTATACCTCAACATATCCACATGCTGTTGTTCTTGAAATCCGAGATACATATTAGACTTCGTGTAAGCCTCACTAACAACATTCAAATAATTCTGGCCTTGTTGTTCTTGTAATTGTTGATAAGAAGCATGAATATTACTTTGGACAGTCGCTAAAGTATTCATCTTGCTCATTTGAAACTGTTCAAATTCTTTACTATCTATTCCATACGTTTCAGCAATATTACGCTCTTCTGATTTCATAGAACCAAGTGTGGCTTGTACAGATGCTTGCATCGCATGGGCTTTTGAGAAGTCCCTTTCCTTGCCTAATTGAGATTGTATATCCTCAAGTTTAGTAAGAACTTCTCCCACCCTCTGTTTTGCCGCTTGCACATAATCATCTGCTTTTTCGGGAGCAGCCGCCCAAGCCTCCCGAGCAGCACCGGCACGAGCGGTCACACCCTCGCGTATCTTATCCAAATTCTGCAAATAATCTATTGTAGCTCCGCCTTGTAATTCTAAAGCAGATGCGGCTTTTTCTGCTTGTTTACTTTGAACATCTGCCTGTTGCCCATATTGTGAGATAGCTGTTTGTCCTACTCCTTTATAGACCCCTTGAAGTTTATCAACAGTAGCTTGTGCCCCAGCAGGAGTAGTCGTACTCCCAATATCCCGCGTCTGAGCCGCTGTCTGAGCTATCTTAGTTTTATAAGACTCGTAATCCGTAGTAGGAGATACCGGATTTAATGCGTCTGCCATTATAAATTCCTTATATAGATTCCCTTACTATTATTATACCACGCTATCTAATTTTGTCAAGCATTTACCTTCCTACTGTCAGTAGCGACTATGGCAAATTCGGCATCTGTTAACTCAAATTTCACCCCAGATGCAATTTGCTCGATATATGGTTCCACATCGATACCTTCAACATTTAAGCCCTCCGCAGAATCAGATGGATTAGCATCCACATTTGGATAGGCTACAGTGCTTTCAATCGAGGTTCCCCCATTCCTATAAGCCCCAACCCGCCATTTATTGTTCGGATTATCAGTAAAGCCGGCTAACCTCCTCACTTTCAAGGCTACGCCTGTTGTAATCCATCGAGTAAACCGGGATAATTTTTCGTCTTGTAATGCCCAGGCTCTCAAAGAAAACGGAACAGGATTAACAGCATAAGTATCCCCTGTGGATATATCATTGTCAAAATTTGACGTAAAAGTGAAAACTTTTGTTCCATTGTCTATTGTGGCTATTTCCCGCGACTCTCCGGCATTGTCGCCAGTTGTCATGTACAATTTCATACCTATCATATCCGCATTCAAAGTAGCGTTATCGTCTGTGAGTGTTGTAGCGGAAGTGGCAGTTGCAGTACCATTAAGCGTATATGAATCACTCAAATCCCACATTGTACCACTACCACTCTCCAGATTGTCCGGACTCACTATAAGACCTGTTGCTGTAACGAAGAAAGCTCGGTCGTTTTTCCCCGTTGCAATATCAGGTCCGGAGGTAGCAGCAATAAAATTAGTTCCATCAAGCATAGTGGCTATTTGAGTAGAATGCCACAAAACTATCATCTCTTCCTGAGTGGGATTCAAGAAAAAAGAAGCGTTTAATTTAGAATCATAGCAACTCTTAACAGTCGATAAGTCTGATTTCCAGTCATCAAAAATAACCCGGTCTGCTGCTGTTATACTTCCCATACTTCCATCAGTGGCATTGAGCAGAACGAGTCCTAAACCAGTAATCATAAATACACTATTACCAGAAGAATGAGCAACTTCTTTCCCCACTATACCTCTTTTCCTATGCAGTCTTGAAAACTGTAGGGGTTTAAGTTTCCCCGATTTGAAGATATGAATTATAGCATTGTAGCAAAGTTGAAATAGGGAATCCCCCGCAGGGATAAACCTCAGTGGTCGCCCATCTTCCGGATCACCTATCCTTCTATTATAAGTACTGAAATACTCCGGTGAAGTATGTTCTGGACTACTTGACAAAGTATCATAACCCCCATCCACACTGGATGCTTGAGCCATAAAAGTAACATCCCCATATCGACCTATAGTGCCACTCTGCGGAGGAGCAACCACTATATCTTTCTCGGGGTCATATTTAGTTAAAAAAGGCAATGCCTCATCGATTACGGTTCCCACGTCAACTGTCAAAGAATCCCAAGCCCCAGATGTTGCCCAGTTTCCGGTTTTAGCTACTGTCTGTTCAAGATAGAATATAGCTCCTTGTGTAGCGGTTGTATTACCTAAATCGATTGTGCGGAATATATCGATTGTATCGAATAGAGCGGCAAAATCTGCATACTCTTCTCCAGACACGACCGCAGTATTATCTGGGAAATCTATGGTTATTTTTACCTGTGTTTCTGGCTCGGTTGTTACTACGCCTCCTCCTGCCAATGTACTTCCAGATACCGATATATCATCTGCGTTTGGTTCCACTTCTGTAACACTAAGAGTATAAGCATTCCCAGCAGTACCTCGTACTATGGCCTCCAAAAGAACACTTGAAGATTGTGCCGAAGCAGTAACCTCCGCAGAACTATCACCATTGATTGCATCGGTTAAAGCTATTGCGTGAGCCGAAGTTGTAGCAGCCGATGCAACAGGTATAGTGACATCCGACCCGGAATCAATATATTCATAAGTCCGACCATTGATGGTGAATACGTCTCCGGCAATCATTAAACCACTGTCCCCCCCAGCAGTGGAAAAACTAATTGTCCCCACAGCCTTAGTGGTTTTGAAGTGGTCTAAATGTACTATCAGGGGAGCACTAAGAGCACTATATATCCCTCTTGTAGAATCATAAAAACGATAAGCTATTTGGTATGTCCCACTACCTCTTAATTGGAAACTTGTGTCCACTGCGGAGGTGTTCAGTGTTGGAGTGGTTAATTCCACATCAAAATTCCCCGGCCCAGAATCTACGACTACCAAAGCTGATCCATTCCAAAATACAGTTTTCGTAGCTTTCGTATCTACAGCAACAAGTAAATACCCCGCCGAGACAGTACAATCTATTTCAAGGGTATTTGTAATAGCATTGTTTGTTGAATCACTGGCTATGGTGGCTATGTTATCTTGTTTTCCATCAACATTTAAGTTCTCACTTTCAAATGTACCACTTTGTGTATGGATATTTAATGTCCCAGCAGCATCACCGCCAGCCCAAGTGCCACTACTCAAAATTATAGAATCAACAATAGCTGTTGCCCCCCCCGTCGCTCCTGTAATCGTATCCCCAACGGCTACTTCAGCAGTACCACCAGAGGTGTATGCAAGTGTACGAGCAGCCCAGACAGCAAGTTTCGTCCAACTACTGCCATCCCAATAGATTAAATCAATTTGCTCGTTAGTTGTATCATCCTGACTATCCCATCGAATAATAAAACCTCTATAAACGGTTGATGTATTTCTTTTTTGGAAAGTAACATACCTTACAAAATCCGGCCCAGCATAAGTATCTATATCCCCCATTCCAGATACATCATCCAAATCAAGAACCTTTTTATTCCCAAAGTATTTCCGAAGTCCTCCATTAAATCGTCCATCTATTCCAGATAATCTTCCAAATGATCCAGGTCGAACTTGATTAGGTGGCACAGATTGGTCCATCCTCGGAGTCTTAAATGGATATTGAATATACAAACGATCCTCCGCCATTATATTGCCCCCCAATAACCAGTATTACAAGTCATAATCCCACCCGCCACAACAGGAGCTACAGTGGGACTTGCAACTTGTGGGCCAAATG
>SDBT01006343.1_pt1 | contig 19642 bp, 17 predicted proteins | sample 2277101 | NCBI WGS metagenome assembly SDBT01 (sample SAMN10404973, study PRJNA504765) | marine sediment metagenome | isolation source: marine sediment core GS10_PC15, 103 cmbsf | place: Arctic Ocean: Southern Knipovich Ridge | collected 2010 | reverse complement strand
AATGTCGCCCAGAGGTCAAGCACCTGTAGCGAAACTCCGCGGCGATTGCCGTCTCATCTTGGACAGCGCGTTCCTCCTCGGGTTCCGTGGCCGGCGCGCGGGCTGTATGGACGACATCGCTGCCCGGGTGGGAGGAACGACTGGCTGAGGAGGCAGCCGAGTGGTCTCTGGAGCTGGCCTGGAGATCAGGAGGGGGAATAAGGCGACACACCTACCGGAGAAGGTCGGTCCTTCGCGGTAGGTGTGTCGAACTCAGTCCCGTAAGTACTATTGCCTACGTAACCTCACGTCTGGGCGCCCGGTTCAGATAGATGGGAGCCGGTCGGCTCCTCCATCGGGAGCACCCTCGTCGCCACGGTGTAGACGAGCGTCATCAGCGCCACTATCCCGGCCGCAACCGATATCTCGACGAATGTGGGAGTGTAGCTCACGTCTTCCAGGAACGGCAACAGCGGCGGCGCCTGCCCGGCCGCAACCAGGTTGAAGCGATATGCTGCGGCTGCGAGGACGGCTATCCCCGCCGCCGCTCCAAGCAAGCCAATCGACCTTCCGCGGTTGAACAGGATGATCGCGAGTGCGGCAGCGTACCCGCCGACGTGCAGACTGGAGAGAATCCAGCCGTTTGTCCACAGGGCTTTGAATGCCTCGTTCCCGGCGTAGTCGTCGGAATACTGGTACACGAGCAGGTCAAAGAAGTCCATGAAGGCGGCTATGGAGATGAAGAGAGCCAGCAGCAAACCCATGTGCGCTACGACCCTTTTGGTCACCAGATCCCTTCCGGTAGCCACAGATGTCCCGATCGCCACACACATCATAAGGGCGGTCCCGGAAAGGAGCGCTACGACAGCGAAGTGCGGGGGCAGAAGTGGAGAGGACCAGAAGTCACGGGCACGCACGACCGCAAACAGTCCACCATGAGGGGCATGCACCACGATGAGCGCAAACGGAACCGCTCCTATCGCCAGCACCTTGGCTATGGACCTGTCGGTATCGGTGGCTTGACCGCGCGTGATCTTCAGGGCGAAGTAGAGTTCCGCGAGCAGCACGCTCGCAAACGCATAGTAGGTCAGCGACGTATAGGTGAACATCGACGTCTCGTTTCGCCAGATCAAGGGCAGCCTGGCCATCCGCGGAATGCTGCCAACGTCGACAGCGATGAAGAGAACGGCGGCACAGAGCGAGAGGAATCCGACGAGCAAAGCGCGAGTGGCCAGGGGTGCGTAATCATCGCGGCCGAACCCGTGCACCATCAACCCTATGATCGTCGCACCGGCGCTGGCGCCCACGAAGAAGACGAAGCCGGCGATGTAGAGGCCCCATGGGTACGCGTCATTCAGACCGGTGAGGTGGTGCCCATCAGTGGTCTGCCGGATGAAATTGATGAACCCGATTGCGATAATTACCGCAAGAAACCCGATCCAGGCATAGAAGCCATAGTTGGAGATGGCCGTTCGATTTCCCATTGTTCGTGTAGCCATGGCTCACTTGCTCACTTTCACGGTTTCGATCTGCCGGACCTCTTCGTTCGGAGGAGCACCTCCGACGTAATGGACCTTGGGATCGGTGTCATCGTCCTCCAGAAGACGCCAGGACTGTTTCCGCTCCAGCTGCAAGGACACGTTGCTCTCGGGGTCGTCCAGGTCACCGAAGTGAAGGGCGAATGCGGGGCAGTTGGCCACGCAGGCCGGGTCGAGCCCCTTCTCGACTCGGTGTATGCAGAAGGTGCACTTCTCCATCACGCCGTGCTGGTGGTTGCTGCCGGCGACCCTCCGGTTCTTGCTGCCGTAGCGTCCCTCTAGATCAGGATTTGCGTAGGGCAGGTGGCCGCCGGTCAAAGGGATGAGGTCGGGGTCGTCCCAATTGAGGTACTGGCTCTCCTTTGGCTTGGTCCAGTTGAAGTTGTTGACTCCGTAGGGACAGGCGACGGCGCAATAGCGGCAGCCAATGCACCGGTCCCAATCGGTCACTACAAAGCCGCCTTCTTCGTGAAAGCGTGCCTCGACCGGACAGACCTTTACGCACGGAGCGTTCTCGCAGTGCATGCACGGCCGCGGAAGGAAGCTAACCTTGGCGTTCGGGTACTCGCCTTTCTCCAGGCGGAAGACGTACATCCAGAAGTGATCCTCCGGCGTGTTGTTCTCCACTTTGCAGGCCACCATGCAGGCCCGGCAGCCGAAGCACTTATCGAGGTCGATTACCATTCCATATTTGGTCATCGTCATTTACCTCCGGCTAGGCCTTCTCGACCTTGACCTTCACGTGGAAGGACTGGTCGGCTGTGTTGCTCACGTACCCCTCGCCGCTAAAGAAGAGCGAATTGGCGGAGGGGCCTTGATCCTTGGTTATCGGGTTCACGAAGAATCCGAAGTGGTGCGGCAGGCAGACGGTGTCGGGCCGGATAGTCTCCAGGTAGGCGGCTACGGTCGTGACCTTGCGTGTCTCGCCCGTGACCGCGTTCTGAGACTCGATCGTCACCTCGTCGCCGTCGTCGATACCTCTCTCTTTGGCCGTCTTCGGGTTGATCTCCAGGAACTGCCTGGGGGCCAGCTCGTTGAGGAGCGGAATAAAAGTGCTCCTCGCCTGCTTGAACTCGATCATCTTGCGGCTGATCATGTACAGGTCGTATTCGGCTGGTGAGCCCTCAAGCGTCGCGGTCATCCACGTAGGCAGGGCAGTGTACAGCCGGGTGAAGATCTCGTCCGCGCCCATCTCCTTCATCCGGTTCTGCGCGTCCAACAGGGATTCGCCATAGAACCGGTGGAGGGCGCCGCCGAAGGGAGGATCGGTGGCGTATCCGTAGCGCTTCTCGGGGGGAATAACCCCCTTGTCCCATACCCCGTTGTTCTCGAAGAACTCGATTCCTCCCTCGAGTTCCTGAGACCTGGACCAGCGATCGAAGATGTCCCTGACATCGGGCCTGGTGGTCAGATCAAGGGCGAATTCGCCTTCCAGGTCCAGCTCCTGGTTGATCTCATCGATGTAGCCATCCTCACCGAAGAGGATGCCCGCCTTCTCGCAGAGGTCCAGGTAGATGTCGATGTCGCCGCGGGAGTCGTAAAGCGGGTCCATGGGCGGCAGCCGCAGCGCCTTCGCATCGGTGTACTGCGTGCCAACGCTCAGCGGCCCTTCGTACTTCTCGATCGTGGCGGCGGGCAGAATGACATCGGCGAACAGGTCGGCCGTCTCGCTGAGCCACGGATCGATGACCGCGACGAACCTGAACAGCTTGTAGGAATCGATGATCGCCTTCTGGTCCGGGAAGGCGATGACCGGGTTCGCCATGTGGATGATGGCGACTTCCGGCACTTCTTCCACCTCCCACTTTTCAGGATCGAGCATCGCGTGAGCGACGATGGAGGAGCAGTTGCTGTTGATCGGGAAAAACTTGCTGTTCTTGAGCCAGATGTTGTACGGGCCTTCTTTGATCTTCAGGTCGCCGAACGGCTCGTAGTTCTTGTAGATAGACCACTTGAAGTCGGTCATCTGGCCGCCCACGGCGCCGACTGCTCCAAGCAGCATCTCGACCATGACCGCCGCCCTGAGCGCCTGGAACCCCAGCTCCTGCTGGGACACGTGGTAGGCCATGATGGCCACCGGACGGTACGGGATCGAGACCCCGTCGACGACGACGGTGCTGCCGATCATGGCGTTTCTGCCCATGTCCAGGGCCACCTTGCGAATCTGCGCCACACTCAGGCCACAGACCTCGGCGGCCCATTCGGGTGTGGATTCGGCGACGTGGTCCTTGAAGACCTCGAAGCCGGTCTTGACGGACTGTCCGTCAACCGTGTACGAGCCCTCCAGGGCAGGTTCGACGCCGTCGGCGTCATGGTCCTTTGCGCCGCCGGAAGCGAGGTCCCACACCTGGGGCACTTCCACCTCCACCTCTTCTTCGCCCTCGTCTCCTTCGACCGTCTCCGTCCTTGTCTTCTTCAAGAAGTACCCATCCGACTGCACCAGGAACGGAGCATTCGTGAACTTCGTAAGGTACGGCTTGTCCAGGTAGCCCTCATCGATGAGGACGTTGGCCAGCGCCAGGAAGAACGCCATGTCCGTCCCGGGCCTGATCGGCAGCCACTCGTCAGCGAACGGCCCTGCCACGCGCCGCGACGGATCCAACTGAACCAGCTTCAAGGCATTCATTTCTCGGGCCTCAAGCAGCTCCTGGTGCCAGGTGATCTGGCAGTACTTGTTGCCGCCGCCGTTCGTCACGTCCCAGCCGAAGGACAGCAGATATTTGGTGTGCTTGAAGTCCGGGTGCATGACGCCGTGCAGGCCGGTCGTGTACTCCATGGCCCGGTATCCGGCGTCAGAACAGAACGCCCCGTGGTGGAGTTTCAGTCCTCCGGAAGCGTGGACGAAGGCGTTGTCGTAGAAGTTCTTGGCCTTGCTGCGGCCCTTCTGCCAGATCCACGTTCTGCCCGCGGCATTCTCTTCCTTGATCTTGTCGCCGACGAGCGTCAGCGCCTCGTCCCAGCTGGCCTCACGCCATTCGCCGTGGGTCACGCCATCTTTCTCGTTCGTACGAATCAGAGGAGTCTTGACGCGGTTCGGATCGTAGATCGCCTGTATCTGGCCCATCCCCTTCGGGCAGAGCGTGCCCAAGTTGCGAGGGGCTGCCGGAAGGCCTTCGAACTTGACCACTCGCCCGTCGATCTTCCGGGCCAGCATGCCGCAGTCTTGCTTGCCAATCCAGCAGGTGGTGGGAACCCACTCCTCCACCCCCTCCTGGACAAGGGGCGTCATTCGGGCTTCTGACTTGGCGTCCGGGGATAACCAACCTGGCACGTACCGGGTTAGAAAGAGCCCGGCGCCTACTCCGGCGCCACCCTTCAAGGCCGTCCTTCTGGAGACCTTCATAAACGTGACCTCCGTGACTAGCAACTATAGAGAGAGTCTATTACTAGAATCGTCCTCTATAGAGCGCGTGTATTCCTTGAGTCGACCGTAGCCCGGAGCATGGTGAGCTGCAAGGGCCGTTCGGCCCTGCACTTGTGCGGCGATGCCCCACGCAGTATTAGTTCGCTGACTCTCTACTAAGCATTCGAAGCAGAAGCTAAACCTCGCTATCGCGCTCATGTACGGCCCGCTGGTCCTGCCTCTAGATCAGCCATGCTCTGGCTTCGGCTGGGAAACCTGTCAGCCCTTCTGGCAGCTGGCGGACTCATTGCGTCACTCCCGACGATCTTCAAGAGATCAGACCAGTGGGGATTAGTGGCCTCGGACCGGCGCACATCACCTACTGCTCGATCATCTGGAGCGGCAGCTTGACCTGCTCGTCCTGCTTGTTCTTGCCTGGCCAGACGAGCGCGCCGCGGCCCTCGCCGCAGATGACCGGCTGCGCAGCCGCAAGGACGACCCGTCTCTCTTATACTGCTCCTGGCAGATCATTCTCGCGACCTCGGCCGCCGGCAGTGACACATTCGTCTGTTCGTCCAGTGGTGAGCGCCGCCTGAAAGGAATAAGCCGATGCCCGAATTCTCCGTCCCCACGCAGCTTCCCGACTGGATAAAGGACCACGTTGCCCTGTACCTCGACAGTGAAGGCAAGGATGGGCATATGTGGGACTCGTCCATCGCCGGCGGCCCCGGCCCGATCGTTTCCCTCCTCCTGGCCACGACCGGCCGGCGTTCCGGCGACTCACACACCGTCCCCCTCATATATGGAGAGGCGGACGGCAACTACGTCGTCGTCGCCTCGCGCGGAGGCTCGAAGGACCACCCGGACTGGTACAAGAACCTGGCCGCGAACCCCAACGTCTCGGTCCGCGTCGCCACGAACGTCTTCGATGCGGTCGCCCGGACGGCGGAGGGCCAGGAACGAGAGGTGCTCTGGCAGAAGATGTCAGGAATCTTCCCGCCCTACAACTCATACCAGGAACGCACCGATCGCCAGATCCCCGTGGTCGTCCTGGCCCCCGTTTCCGCATAGCCGGCACCGACGCGGCAGCGACCCCAAAGCTCTTCACGACGCCCAGCTCCGTGGCGTGTGATGGTTCTTCTGCCACTAGATACCCGTCTCGCTGGTGGCCGGCCAATATGTGAATTCTGTAACAATCGGACGCCGCCGACATCTATCTAGATGGCTCTGACTCGGGACCTGGGGTGAGTTCACGGATTGCCTACGCGTGGAAAGGCTCACACTCAGGTGCGAAAAGTGATAGACAAGATCAGGCGGTTCAGGCTCGGCTTGTTGGGCCAGTTCATTATCGGCAGCCTGGTCGTGGTTGTGGCAATTGCGCTGGGGCTGGCATGGCTGACAGGCAACGTCGTCGAACGCCACGCCCTGGCCGAACTCGAAGGCGAAGCGCGGGACACGCTGGCGGCCCGCGTCGAGAGGCAGCTCACGCCGGAGGACTTTGAGCAGCCGATGACAGGGGAGCGGTACGACGAGTTCTATCGCTTCGTCGACGAAAGCGTTCGCTCAAACAGGACGGTTCGCATCAACGTCTGGAACCGGGAGGGGCTGGTCATCTTCGCCGATAACCCGGCCGACGTCGGCGAACTCTCTTCCGACAGCGCCGAACTTCAGGCGGCGATGGCCGGGGAGACGAATTCGCACCTGTCCGCTCCGGAAGATATGCACGCTAACGCCGCCGAAGAAACGGGCCAGCTGCTCGAGGTCTACACGCCGCTCGTCCTGCCCGGCTCCCAGGAAGTCGTCGGCGCTCTCGAGATATATCAGGACTATTGGGCCATATCGGGCCACATCAAGGACGCAAGCCTTTCGATCCTCGCGGGTTTGGGCGGGGGACTGGCGCTCCTCTGGATTACGCTTGTCGGCATAGTCGCCAACGGATCCCGCACGATCGCCCGGCAGCGAGATTCCCTGGTCACGGCTCGCGCCCTGGCGGACACGGACGGCCTCACCGGCCTCCGCAATCACCGTGCGTTCCACGAACGAATCGGAGAAGAGGTGTCAAGGGCGAGGGAGTCAGGTCGTCCCGTCGCTCTCGTCATGCTGGACGTCGACGACTTCAAGCGCATCAACGACTCCCAGGGTCACCAGGCGGGGGACAACACACTTCGCCAGCTAGCCGTCGTCCTGACCGGCGTTGCGGGCGAGGGGACCGTATTTCGATACGGCGGAGACGAGTTCGCGATACTGCTGCCCGGCACGGATCGCGCGCGGGCCGTCGGACTGGCGGAGCGCCTGCGTCGGGCCGTAGGGGAACGGGGCGACGACGTGCAAATCACGATCAGTCTCGGCGTCTCCTCCTTGCCGGACGGCGCGGTGACAGTGGAGGAACTGGTCTACGGTGCCGATGTCGCCATGTACTGGGCAAAGTCTGAAGGCAAGAACCGCGTCGGTGACTGGGCCAGGCTGATTCAGGGCCGCACTGACGGTGTGCTGCCCTGGTATGCAGCAGACCTGGCAGTGTACGACCCTGACGTGGTCACTGCTCTGGGAGGGGCTCTCGCGGCCAAGGATCCGTCAACCATGGCCCACACGGAACGATGCTCCCGGCACGCTGCAAGCCTGGCCCGGGAGCTCGGTCTCGGCAGGAAGGAGACTTCAATCGTGCGGTTGGCCTCGCTCCTCCACGATGTCGGCAAGCTGGCCGTGCCCGATCGGATACTGTTCAAGCCCGGCCCCCTCAACGAAGAGGAATGGGAGGGCATGAAGCAGCACCCAACAGCCGCTCTTCGGATACTGGGACAGATACGCTCGCTTACGGATGTGACACCTTCCATCGTTCACCACCACGAGCACTTCGATGGCTCCGGCTACCCGGACGGCCTGGCCGGAGAGGGGATCCCGATCGCCGCCCGCATCCTCCTGGTCACGGACGCCTTCGATAGCATGACCAACGACCGGCCCTATAGAAAGGCGATGCCCGTAAAGGCCGCAAATGAGGAGCTAGTACGCAACAAGGGAAGCCAGTTCGATCCGGACGTTGTCGACGCCTTCCAGAGGGTATTGAGCCGCAACGGGGCCCACCCACCTCGTCCTGACTTCTCAGTCGCCACTGAGGAGTTGATTCTCCGATGATCTTCTGTGCTCGACGAATGGGCAGGCCGCATGCCAGAAGCTCCCGTCATCCGATAGCGAAGGCCGCTCGGCCGCCCGGCCCTAGCGGTCGCTCCGGGCCGGCTCTTCGATCGGCGACTCCGGCGGCATCGTCAGGCTGATCACGACCTGTCCCGCCCGTCCCGGCGGTCGCCTGTCCGTCGCGAACACGGATACCGCACCGCTCGGCGAAACCAGGAACAGCGGCACGACGTGGCCGTGCTGCGCCGCCAGGTCCTCGATCGTGAACTGCTCCGAGAGCTGCGTCGCTTTCACGGTCGCCCCGGCCTTGAACGCCTCGTCCAGGCGCTGGTAGGTCAGCGCTGCGTCGAAGAGGACGCGTCCCCGCTGCTCCCTCGGCACCGAGCGCTTCTCGCTCTCAACATCCCCCTTCGGCGCCAGCTGATAGACTTCCGCGCGCCCAAAGTGCTCGATGAAGCGCTGCACGGCCAGCGTGTTGACTTCGTCGTTCGGCGTCATCGCCAGGATGCGCCCCTTCTCCGAAAGGTCCAGCTCGTGGATCGTCTCCTCGCCCAGGATGTTCGCGCTCGTCGCTTCCAGGCCGGCCAGCCGTGCCGCTGTCGCGTTCGGGCGGTTGCTGTCGACCAGCAGCACGCTGACGTCGTTGTCGGTCAGCACGCGCGCGATCTCACGCGCCCAGTCGTGCGCGCCAACGATGACGATACCCTGCGGGTTTGGCCGGGCCAACCCCAGCCGCCGCGCCAGCAGCGGTGAGAGGACTCCGTAGACGGCGACCGTACCGACGACCGTCCCGAACACGAGCGGTACCAGCTGGTTCGCGTCGCCGATTCCCTCTTCCGCCAGGCCGATCGCGAAGATCGAGGCGACCGACGCCGCCACAACGCCGCGCGGCGCGACGCCTGACAGGAAGAGGCGCTCCTGCCAGCTCAGTGCCGAACCAGCGGTCGAGGCGAACACTGAAAGCGGCCGCACGACCACGATCATCAGTACGATGAAGACCAGCCCCTCGAAGCCGACCGCCTCGATGTCGTCGAAGGACAGCCGCGCAGCAAGCACCACGAACAGGCCCGCCAGCAGCAGAACGCGGATGTTCTCCTTGAAGTAGATGATGTGGCGCACCGTCGCCAGCCGCTGGTTGGCGAGCACGACGCCCATGACAACCGCCGCCAGCAGCCCGGACCCCTCCTGGATCGTGTCGCAGACGGTCGTTACGCCGACGACGAACGTCAGCGTGACCGCGTTCTGCAGCGAGTCCGGGATCCAGTAGCGGCCCAGCAGCAGCGCCAGCACGAACCCGGCGCCGCCGCCGATCAGGATACCGGCGCTGAGCGTCTTCGCAATCCCTTCGATCGCCAGCGATGAGGCGTCGCCCAGGTCGCCCACGACGACGCCCTCAAAGACAAGTACGGCCAGCGTAGCGCCGATCGGGTCGATAACGATGCCCTCCCAGCGCAGAATCGTCGACACGCGCCCGATCGGGCGGATCTGCTCCAGCATTGGAACGATCACCGTGGGCCCGGTGACGATCAAGATCGCGCCGGCGAGGATGGCGACCCCCTCGTCGAGGCCGATGATCACATGCGCTCCCAGGGCGCCCAGGAAGCCGGTGATGGCGGCCCCGACCGTCACCAACCGCGGTACCACGCCGCCGATGTCCAGGAGGTCGCGCAGGCGCAGGCTCAGCCCGCCCTCGAAGAGGATCACAGCGACGGCCATGGAGACGAGCGGAAGTAGCAGATCGCCCAGCAGCTCGTCCGGGTTCACGAACCCGGTGACGGGCCCCAGGATGAAACCGGCGACTAGCAGCAGGAGGATCGAAGGAAAACGCAGACGCCACGCCAGCCATTGCGCGCCGACGCCCGCGGCCAGTATTCCGGCCAGGCGAAGCAGGATTTCTTCTGCAGTCAAACGCTAACTGGCCGTATCCGGCCCTTCACCCTGCATAAACCACCCTGTAACGCACACCGCACCGAGCCATCTTACCTTTTGAACAACCCGATACGCATAGCTGGGAAGCCATATGAAGATTCTCATCGTCGACGACGATCCAGACGTTGTTGAAGTAGTCAGCCTCTGCTTCAGCCTGCGCTGGCCCGATGCGCATGTAATCACCGCCGCGACCGGCGAGAGCGCACTCGCGCACGTCGAGAAGGACAAGCCCGACCTCGTCCTCCTGGACATCGTCTTGCCTGACACGGATGGCTTCCAGGTCTGCCAGGAGATCCGCGAGTTCTCCGACGTGCCTGTGGTCATGCTCAGCGCTCGTGACACCGAAGTGGACAAGGTACGCGGCCTGGAGATGGGCGCCGACGACTACATCACGAAGCCCTTCAGCCACCTCGAGCTGCTCGCTCGCGTTCGCGCCGTGATGCGCCGCTACCAGAGCCAGCTCCCGGCCGTCGGCGAAGTGTTCGAGTCCGGTGGCCTGACCATCGACTACGCCAGCCGTACAGTGACCGTCGAAGGCACAGTCGTGCGCCTGACGCCGACCGAATACTCGCTTCTGTACCACCTCAGCCGCAACGCCGGTCGCGTTCTGCCGCATCAGACGCTCCTGGCGAAGGTGTGGGGCCGCGAATACACCGACGAGGTGGACTACCTGAAAGTGTACATACGGCGCCTGCGCCAGAAGCTGGAAGGCGACCCGGAGTCGATCGGCGAGATCGTCAGCGAGCGGGGCGTCGGCTACAAGTTCGTCGCCGCATAAGGCGACTCTGGCTTAGCGACTGACCGGTCGGCCTCTTCGCCGCGATTTTGAGCAGGTTTTCCACATTTTGCAGCCAGTAATCCACAATTCCGCATGCTCAACTAACGAATTCGTGGTATCGATTTTCCTTGACAACTACGTCAATATTTCTAGATAATGTTGGTGTAGTTCAGCGGAGCCGCAACCGCTGAAGTGCGTTAGCGCTCTTAGGTCTCATCGCCGCACCCCCGCGAGCATTCGACTCAAGAGCGCTCTTTCTTGCCCGGAGCAACCCCTCAATGTGTAACTCTGCCTGTGGGTAGCCCATCTCTTATTGCAGATATACCCCCATGCAAGAGTTCACGCAGGACCCGATCCGCCAAATCGGCGTGGCCAGGCGCTGGGCCCAGGCCGGCATCGTCTGGGCAGTCTTCGCCCTGATCACGTTCTACTACGCAGCACTGGACCTTTCGCCGTTCGACCTCGCGATCGTGATCATCCCCGCCTCCATCCTCGCCTTTGCCGCGATCGAGCTGGTCACCCGCTGGGAGGCGCGTATGCACCGGCGCTACGTCTATCCGCACACCCTTGGCTACCAGCTGGCGAAGATCCACGACTTCGACCGAGCGTGTGAGACGGGCGTCCGGCTTCTGGGTGAATGGCTGGGCCTGCGTGCCGCTGTCATCGCCTGGTTGGACGAGGACGACGATACGGTGCGGCCGGTCGCCTCGTTCGGCCTGCCTGATGGCTGGCTGGAGTCCGCCGAGCCTCAGAGCATCTCCAGCGAGACGCTCTGGCCCCTGCAGGAGTCGCTCACCCTTCGCCGCCCGGCGGTCGTCGATCAGTGGTTCGGTGCCTTCGGGGACGACCGCGTGATCTACGTCCCGTTGGTCAGCCGCGAGAGATTCGACGGCGTTCTCGCCATCGTCGCCGCGCGCAGTAACGCCAGGGTGAAAGACGACCGTCTGCTCGCTGCCCTGGGCATGGTTATGGGCCTCTCTCTGGACAACTGCCGCCTCTACGAAGGCCAGCGGCTGCACGCGGAGCACTTCCGCGAGCTGAGCCGCATGAAGAGCGACTTCCTGACGACGGTCTCTCACGAACTGCGCACGCCGCTCACCAGCATTCGTCTGGGCGCCGAGATGCTTCTCGAGGAAGAGGAGTTCCGCGACCCCGATAGCGCGCGCGGCAAGCTGGTGCGCAGCATCGTGAAGGGCTCCTCGCGCCTCACGAGCCTCGTCTCCGATCTCGTCGAAGTCTCACGCGACGACGAGTTCCAGCCGCGGCTGGAACTGGACGAAGCGCCGCTCAGCGACCTCGTCGCCGGCGCCGTGGCGGTCGTGCAGCCCCTTCTCGCCGCCAAGCACCAGACGATCGAGACGCAGCTCTCAGATCCCGGGGCGATGGTGCTCGTGGACCGGCTGCGCTTCGAGCAGGTGCTGATCAATCTGCTGTCCAACGCCCAGCGCTACAGCCCTCCCGCAGGCCACATCACGGTCGAGGCAAGGCCCATCACCAACTGCGAAACGATGATCTCCGTCTCTGACTGCGGCCCCGGCGTCCCGCCCGAGGACGCCGAAGACATATTCGAGCCCTTCCACCGTGGCGACCGCAACGGCCTCGGCCTCGGCCTCGCGATCGCCAGGTCCATCGTCGAACTGCACCACGGGCGCATCTGGGTGGAGTCACGGCCCGAGGGCGGCAGCCGGTTCTGCCTGGTGATCCCCGGCAAGAAGTCCCGCCAGCGCCCCGAAGCCGTCCTGCGCTCGCCCCTGCACGCCGGCCGCGTCTGACGCCACTCCCACGTCCCTACAGGGAGCGCTCCACGCTACGCCTGGGCGGTGGCGTGGTTCGTGGCTGAGGCGAGGGCCGCATGATCCATGGCTGGATTTGCGTCCCTCTTTCCTGGTCGACTAATATGGCCGTGAAACCGGAGGTATCGTATGTGTCGTACGAGACGAACCGTTTCACGATTTCGCACTCTGATAGCCCCGCTGACCATCGTCGTGGCGGCGTGCGCGTTGTTCGCGTGGCTGATAGTCACCAGCAGCGGTGAGAGGGTCGCGGAGGCTACGTCCCCCGGCTTCAACGGCAAGATCGCTTTCGGGCGGTCCGGGGATATTCTGGTTATCAATCCCGACGGCAGCGGGATCGTCAACCTGACGAATAGTCCGGAGCACGAGGCGGGCCCCGCATGGTCGGCCGACGGGCAGCGCATCGCGTTCCACAGCGGCGGCGGCGGGTTGTGGGTGATGGACGCTGACGGATCTAACCAGACGCAGCTCACAGATAGCGGCCATGAGCCTGCCTGGCATCCGGACGGCACGAAGATAGCTTTCCTTGATGTTAGAGATCAGGGCGACGCCACTTACGTTCTTGACCTGATGACGAACGAAGTCTCGTACCTTGTCCCCGGGTCCCGCACTGCGGCTTCCGCAGCGGCGTGGTCGCCAGATGGTACGAAGATTGCATATCTAGGCGGTCCCGAGCTCTTCGTCGCTAATTCGGACGGCACCGACCCCCTTCAGCTCACGTTCAACGGCGCCGGTGTTGATACCCACCCATCGTGGTCTCCGGATGGTACCAAGATTGCCTACAGCAGTCACGACCCCGGGCGGGGAGTCGAGATTTTTGCCATTGAGCCGGACGGCTCGAATGACACCAACCTCACGAATTCGAGGGCCGCAGAACTCTTCCTAAGCTGGTCGCCCGACGGCACGCGGATCGTCTACTCCGGGCACAACCTCTACCCGTCTGCGGGCCAGCTGTGGATGATGAACGCGGATGGCACGAACCAGACTGAGTTCACGCAAGGGCCGTCTGCCGCCCGCAATCCCGACTGGCAGACGCTCGCTGAAGACCCTGGGTACGCAGCCTTCGAGCTCGCCACATCAACGCCTACGCCGGCAGGCGGCCAAGCCCCGTCCGGTCTCCCAAGCGGCGGCGGCAACCCGGACAGCGGACCTGCGAATCTGCCGCTCTTGGTGGCGGGCGCGGGCTTGCTCGTCATCTCCTTGGGCACATGGTACGCCCGCAGGCGCTGGCTGGGATAAGCGACTCCACCGAGGAAAGCACGCGACGTTCGTTCGTCCCGGCGCAGAGCCGCCAATCGTATACTTCGCGTATGCGACTGACGCACCTCCTGCTCACCGATTATCGGAACATCGAGCGCCTGGAGATCGACCTGCCGGAGCGCGTCGGCGTCTTCGTCGGCGAAAACGCGCACGGCAAGAGCAATATCCTCGAGGCCATCTACATGCTCGCCACCATGCACGCCGCTCGCGCAGAGCAGGACGCGCAGGTCATCCGCCGCGCCGCCCTCGACGACGTGCTGCCGGCCGCGCGTGTCGTCGGCCTGGCCCAGACCGCCGAAGGACCGCTCAAGGTCGAAGTCACGCTGACGAGCCGGCCCGGCCCGAACGGCCCGATCGCGACCAAGACCGCCAAAGTGAACGGTGTCTCGAAGCGCGTCTCCGCCGCCGTCGGCCGCATCACCGCCGTGCTCTTTACCGCCGACGACCTGCACCTGATCGACGGCTCGCCGTCCACCCGCCGCCGCTTCCTCGATATGACGCTGGCGCAGGTCGACCCGGCCTACTCGAAGGCGCGCTCACGCTTCGAGCGCGTCCTCACCCAGCGCAACCACCTCCTGAAGCGCATCCGCGAGGGCGCGGCTGACCGCGACGAGCTGGCCTACTGGGACGAGGAGATCACCCGCAACGGCGCCGTTATCTTCGGCCGCCGCGCTAAGGCGCTCGATGTCATGTCGCGCCTCGCCCAGGAGACGCACGCGAAGCTGGCGCCGGGCGAGTATCTCGCCACCCACTACCGTCCGCGCCTCGAGCCCCTGGCGATCGATCCCGCCGAGGCAGAGGAGGAAGCGATCGCTGAGGCCTACCGGAGTGCCCTCTCGGCCTCGCTCAGCCGCGACGTCCCGGCCGGGATGACGCTACAGGGGCCGCACCGCGACGACGTCTTCTTCTCGCTCGACGACTTCCCGGCCGCCGGCTTCGCCTCGCGCGCCCAGCAGCGCACGATCGCGCTCTCACTCAGGCTGGCGGAAGCTCAGTTCCTGCGCGAGTGCCGGGGCGACCCGCCGCTCCTCCTCCTGGACGACATCCTGTCCGAGATGGACGCGTCGCGCCGGGACTCTGTCCTCGCGGCGTTGGGCGACGTCGACCAGATGCTCGTGACAGGGACGGACTGGGACCGCTTCTCGGGGTCGTTCCTCGATGACGCTAGCCTGTTTGCCGTTGAGGCAGGCTCGGCTCGGCCGCTTGCGGCCGGCGTCCCGGCCCCGCGAATAGACCCGTCCTGAGTCCGACACCAACTCTGATCACGAGCCCCGATTCCTTCCCGGTGACACGGGGACTTTGGTGCGGACCGCGCCAGACAGCGCCGGAGAGACACAGTTTCGCTGCGACTTTCATACCGATGTCATGATCGGTAGCATCAAAGTCCAATAGGCCCTCATCCGCATCGTGGAGTCATCGCGACGGCGCAATCTACCGAGAAATCGTTACGAATGTACTCATGCCTTGCCATGCGCTATCCCACCACCACGACTGACACTGTCAGAGATATTGAGCCCCACTGACAGCATCCGGTTCGATCTACACAAGTCCGATTCCTGAGAGGAGGAAACACGCCGGTGAGCAATGAAGGAAGTGATAGATCCGCAACGTATGGAATTCAGGGCAGCAATGCCCCGTCCTGGGGAGTAGAGACGTGGTTCAATTTACCCGAAAGCAAACAACGTTTAGATGTCCACGATTTCAGGGACAGGGTGCTCTACCTGTATTGTTTCCAGTCGTGGTGCCCGGGCTGTCACTCGAGTGGGTTCCCGACACTTCAGGCCATGATGAGCGAGTACGAGGACAATCACGACGTGGCGTTTGTGGCGATCCAGACTGTCTTTGAGGGCTTTGACGCCAACACGCTGGAAAAGGCGCGGCAAATTGCTCGCGAATATGCCCTGGACCTCCCGTTCGGGCACGACCCAGGACCGGAGGGAGGGCGGTCACTGGTGATGCAACGGTACCGGACCGGTGGCACACCATGGATAATTCTGATTGGTGGGGACGGTCTGGTGATATTCAACGACTTCCACGCTGACCTCGACAAGTTGAAGCGGCAGATGGATCGGTTGATAGAAGAACTGTAATTGAGACTACAGGCGCGGGTTCTTGCTAGGAGGGCAAAGATGGCTACTGCGCAGCGGAAGACTACTCAGACAGGAAACAAGAGATCGGCGGCTCCAAGGAAGTCCGCGTACGCTCGGGGTCACCGGTTGTCAGGTCAGAAGCTGGAGTTCCTGTTGAAGGCTGAAGACGACGCCCTGCGCGAGCGCGCGGCCAGCGCAGGGTCCGGGCGAGCGGCGAAGACGCTGGCGAAAGAGGGTCGGCTGCGGGTCGTGCTAGTTGCCCTGAATCGCGGAACGGTCCTCAAGCAGCATCACGCGGACGGGCCCGTTTCGATCCAGTGTCTGAGAGGCAACGTCGCCATCTCGGTGGGTGATGAGTCGAGGGAGCTAACATCTGGCGGATTGTTGATCCTCGACGCGAAGGTGTCACACGAGGCGAAGGCGTTGCGGGACTCGTCCATCCTGATGACGATGAGCTTGCCGCGTGGCAAGTGACGAGGTCCTCGGTGACGACGTGCCAGAGATCACCGAACAGGCGCCAGTCGGAGGCACGTTGACCATCCTCTGCACTGGCATCGAGGGATCCACCGCCCTCACCGGCCGGCTTGGCGAGGCAGGGGCCCGCGAACTCCTCCGCGAGCACGAGCGGATAGTACGCGAGGCGCTGAGGGCCCACGACGGCCTGGAGGTGAAGGCGATGGGCGACGGTTTCATGGCATCGTTCTCCTCGGCGACGAAGGCGCTCAGGTGCGCCATCGCAACGCTGAAGGCGTTCGCCAAGCACAACGATTCGGCGGACGAGCCGATCAAAGTAAGGATCGGCCTGAACGCCGGAGAGGACGTCGCTGAGGATGATCCTGGAGGGCCGGTCGATATGTCCGGGACGACCGTCGTCATGGCCGCGCGCATCGCAGCGCAGGCGGAGAGCGGAGAGATACTGGCCTCGAACTTCGTGCGCGATCTGGTGGCCAGCAAAGAGTTTCGTTTCAATGACCGTGGGCCTTCAGACCAGCATGGGTTCGAGGACCCGGAGCGGGTGTTCGAGGTGCCGTGGCGGGAGACCTAGCGGCACCCTTACGCAGCCCCTCCTCGGGCCGGAACTCAGTCACCGGGACGTAGATGACTCGACCGCACAGACGGCAGCCGGTGTGGGTTGGGAACTGGACCGCTCGGCTCGGCCGCTTGCGGCCGGTGTCCCGGCCCCGCGAACAGACCGGTCCTGAGCCCGGCCGGAACGACCACCCAGAGCGCACGCGGCGCCACCACGATCTCGCGCGGGCAGTCGCTGCTCACCGGATCCCCATCCATCTGCACTGGCAGCGGGTCGTCGCAATCGAACTCCATCCGCTTGACCCGCTGGGTCAGCACTTTCCTCGCCCTGCCGTGCGACTGCCGCAGCGTCCGCGCCAGGTGCATCGCGATGTCGAGCCTGCCCGCGCCCTGGTATATGCAGATATCGAGTAGGCCGTCGTCGACGATTGCGTTGGGCGTAATCTTGGTGAGGCCGGCATAGAGGCGGGTGTTGCCCGCGAACGCCATCAGCACGTCCAGGCGCTGCTCCACCCCGTCCAGCCGCACCGTCATCGGACGGGAGCGCCAGCGCATCGCCTCGCGGATGGCTGCGACGCCGTAGGCCGCCGCGCCGACTCGCCGCTTCATGTCCAGTGATACCTTGCGGGTAATCTGCGCATCGATACCGATTCCGGCGAACAGCATGAAGTAGCGGTCGCCCGCTTTACCCAGGTCGATCAGCCGCCGCTCCCCCGTCGCCATCAGCCGCGCGGCCTCTACCGGCTTGCGGCTGATGCCTGCTTCGCGCGCCCAGATGTTGCTTGTGCCGGCCGGCAGCGTGCCCAGCGCTGTTTCCGTGCCCGCCAGCCCGTTCGCGACTTCGTTCAGCGTACCGTCGCCGCCAAGGGCCAGCACCAGCGGTACTTTTGCCGCCGCGGCGCGCGCCGCGATCATGGTCGCATGGCCGCTCCCGGTCGTCTGCTCCCAGCGGAACCGCCAGCCCGCTTCGCGCAGCCATTCCTCTGCTTCGCGGCGCAGTTTCAACGCCGGCACGTTGTGCGCGGCGGGGTTGATGATGAGGACCGCCTCTTTCCGTTCGAAGCCGCTGGACGGTGCCGGAACTGCCATGCACGCATCCTAATCGCCGCACCGGATGACGACAAGTACGACGCGACGTATCATGGGCGCTGCCCGCAGGTGACGCCCAGTGAGCGTCTGCCCGGGGCCCTGGAAGGGAATCTGTGCATGGACAGCAAAGCAATGGGAATCAAGCGGCTCGACCACGTCGCCTGGGTCGTCAACAAGCTCGAGGACGCTCTGCCACTCCTCACCGAGCTGATGGGAATGACCGTCGAGGGCCGGTTCGAGAACCCGGAAGTGGGCTTTCGGGGCGTCGGCCTGCGCGTGCCCGGCGGCACCGGCCACTTTGAACTGCTCGAGCCGTATGGCGAGAACAGCTACCTGCACAAGTTCATCGCGGAGAAGGGGCCCGGACTGCACCACGTGACGTTCGAGGTGGAGGACGCGCACGCGGCTGCGAAGGCGATGGAAGACTTCGGAATCGAGCCCTGGGGCGGCGTCAACGAGTCGCACGGCTGGGTCGAGGCGTTCATCCACCCGAAGGACTCTGGCGGCGTGCTGTTCCAGTTCTACCACGAGGACCCGGAACACCGCGCCCAGCACGAGGAGGGCCACGACCACTCCCATAGCCACGAGATGGAGCCGGTCGACTAGCGAACGGCGCGTCGATGGTGTAGAATACTACAACATGACCGGACAGGACGCCCTGCTCACCGTCCGCGAAGTAGCACGGGCCTGCAACCGCTCCGAGGAAACGGTTCGGCGCTGGATCTGGAGCGGCAGGCTCCCGTCGCGCAAGCTCGGCAACCAGCACTTCATAGACCCCGCTGACGTTGAGGCGCTGAGGCCCAGATCGCCCGGGATCGCCGAAACGGCCGTCGCTTACAGACCCGCGAAGGAGGATAAGACCGTGAACTACGACAAAGACAGAGCGCTGAAGTGGTTGAGCGAGACCGTGGCGCTGGGTAAGAAGATCGGCGCCAGGTATGGCCCCGTTGACGTCACCGAACTGGTCCGCGAAGGTCGCGAAGGGTTGCGGTGAGCGGGCCGGTCTGCGTTGATGCCAGCCTCTTCCTGAGCATCGTCCTCGATGACCCGCATCAGGCGGCCGCAGCGCGGCTCTGGGAGGACTGGCTCTCCGCAGGGACGCAGCTGGTGGCGCCGCCTCTCTTCTATGCCGAGATCACCTCGGTCATTCGCCTGTCGAACCATCGCGGCGATCTGTCGCCGCTCGCCGCGCAGGAGATTCTCTCTGCCGGTCTCAGCAGCCCTGTCGAAATCTGGCAGGATTCGCGAGCGCTACAGCCGCGCGCCCTTGACCTCGCCGCGCGCTTCGGCCAGCCGCGGGCTTACGATGCCCAGTACCTCGCTGTAGCCGAGTTGCTGGGCGGCGAGCTCTGGACTGTGGACCGGCGTCTGGTCAACTCCGTGTCGTCCCACCTGCCCTGGGTGCATTACGTCGGTGAGGCGGCGTGACGCTCGTCCAGCCGTCCGAGGGCGAGGTCAAGGTCAACGGCCTGCGCCTGCACTACTTCGAATGGAAGGGCGCCGGCACGCGTCCGCTCGTCCTCATGCACGGCCTGCGCGACTACGCGTACTACTGGCAGGACTGCGCGAACCGCCTCCTCGATGAGTTCCACATCTTCGCGCCCGATCTGCGCGGCCACGGCGAGAGCGAAGCGGCGCCCGGCGGCTACCTCGTCTGGGCGCTGGCGTCGGACCTGGCCCGC